>Ga0105044_10000255_pt1 | contig 63400 bp, 46 predicted proteins | sample MAT01_FD_78092 | JGI IMG/M metagenome (GOLD analysis project Ga0105044, IMG submission 78092) | Freshwater microbial communities from Lake Fryxell liftoff mats and glacier meltwater in Antarctica - MAT-01 | ecosystem: Environmental > Aquatic > Freshwater > Ice > Liftoff microbial mat | place...
CTTGTGTCTGATGTCTTGTGTCTGATGTCTTGTGTCTGATGTCTTGTGTCTGATGTCTTGTGTCTGATGTCTTGTGTCTGATGTCTGATGTCTTGTCTGAAAATATAATGAAAGTTTGATTTGGTTTTTTTGGAAAAAGTGACCCCGCCTGTGCAATACTGGCGGGGTTTTTTGTGTTTTTCATCCATGTTAAAACGCATCGTAAAACTCACTTTTAGAGAAGACTTTACCCACACTTTTTTGCAGGAGGTATTCGAACCTTCTAAAGATGCCATTCGCGCATTCCCCGGCTGCTACAGCATGGAATTACTCCGCGATATGCGGCACTCTCATGTGCTTTTTACCCTGAGCATTTGGGAAAATGCGGAAGCACTGGAAACCTATCGGCGTTCTGAACTATTTCAGACTACTTGGGCAAAAACCAAAATGTTATTTGCAGAGAAAGCAGCAGCTTGGAGCTTAGAAGTCCTCTCGGATGCTGTTTCGGCACCATGAATTTCGCTTTTAGGAACGACTAAACAATAACTTATAAAGGTTTCTAATAATATTGCCCATTTTACTTAGAATCTTTCATAAGGTTGATTGACAATTATGAATAAAAATAAATTCAATTATTGATTGATTATAAAATATTTATGTATTATTATTTAATTTATATTGTTTAACGTATCTTTTTTATAGATTGATCCAAAAGTCGCTCTGTATCTCCGGCATTTCCTCTACGGTGTTGTGCTCTGTGGCTGGCCCGCTCACACGCCATCCGCTTCAGAATACCCCAAAAACAAAGTGTTTTAAATGACTCAATAATATTTCGTACTCCGTTTTAACAAAAAATCTTGCAATAAAAAACTTTTTAACAACAATTTAACGCAAAAAAAGAGAGTTTAAATTGCTTTTAACCAAAATATATGCGGGAACCCTGTACTTTTGTCCCTGTAAACAAGCGCCAAACAGCGCTCAATAAAAATTACACAGTTCATACCATGAAAAAACAGCATAATTTTTCAATTCGTGTCATTCTCGCGCTGATCGTTGGCCTGTTTGCTGCCAGCCTCTCTGCACAGGATGATCTCTACTATGACCCCGCAACTGATCGCCCCGCAACGGTGGTCGTAGAAGAAACTTACCCGGCAGATCAACCTAATAATGTAACGCGTCGCTATCGCGAATCCGATGAATATTATGGAGATAATGATGATGATTATGCCTATCAATATTCATCGCGTATCCGCCGTTTCCATCAGCCAGTTCGGGCAGTAGAATACTATGATCCGGTTTTCTCCGATCTTTGGATGTATGATTCTTATTACACACCCGGTGCTTCCATCTATACTTATGGCTATAATGACTACTGGTCCTGGCGTCGATGGAATTGCTGGAATCGTCGCAACAGCTTCTGGGGCAACAATTTTTATAGCCCCGGATTTAATTCCTGGGGTTGGGGCAATGCTGGTTTTAATGGCTGGGGCGGGAACAATGGTTTTAACAACGGTTGGGGCAACGGTTGGGGTAATACTTTTGTTACTAACAACTATTTCTACGATCCTTACTGGTCTGCCAACGGCTGGAACCCCTATTGTCCGAACGTAATGAACAACTATTACGGCAATGGCTGGAACAACTGGGGCGGCAATTGGAATAATAATAACAATGGTAACAACGGTAATAATGGTAACAATGGCGGCTATACGCCAAAGACTTACACGGGTACACGCCGACATGGTTCCAGTGTAAATTCAGGTTTTGCGCGCATTGCCGATGAAGGTGGTCGCAGTCGCTTGTCTCCCGATACTAAAGGCACTCCGGTGATTCAAAAATCTACTCGTGGCCGAATCACCACGGATCGTGAGCCAGTCATTACGGAGCGCAACAATGCCGGTTCCAACACCACTCCTGCCACAGGTCGTCGCCCGGCTACTACTCCGAACTCCGAAGTTGAACGCACCATTACGGGCCGCCGCCCTACTGCTAATCCGACCACTGAGCCGGAACGCAACAACGCTGGCAGTGAGCGCACTACTACTGGTCGTCGCCCCGCCACTAACTCAGCCAATGAGCCGGAACGCAATAACGCTGGCAGCGGCCGCACCCGCACTCCGGAGGTTGAACGCACAACAGACCCCATTCGGCTTGGTCGGGCAGGTGAAACGCCCGCTACCCGTCGCCCAACGGAAAGCCGCCCGGCCGAAACGCCTACCACTCGCGAACCCCGTACGGTTCGTCCTAATCGTGAAACCTCCGGAGACCGCAGTTTTCGGGAGACTCGCAGAGTAGAAGAGCCACGTCGTGTAGAAGAACAGCGCAGCCGCGAAGTACGTCCGAGCCGATCGGAAGAACCGCGTCCAAGTCGCCCCAGTGCTGAACCGCGCCAAAGCCGCCCAAGTGGAGGTGGTAGCGAAGAGAGAAGCCGTCCAAGCAATAACGGTGGAGGTGTTACCCCAAGCCGTAGCAATGACAGCGGCGGCAGCAGCGGCCGCAGCTCCTCTGGAAACAGTAACAGTGGTCGTTCTGCTAAGCCATCTTCCGGTGGCAGCCGTGGCAGACAATAAAATCGAAAAATGAAGGGTGATGAAGTGATGCATTATTACGCACCTGATTCTTCCTAAAGGGTGGAAATTTGAGTGGTCTCGCTCTTTCCACCCTTTGTTTTTATACAAAAGCACATTCAAATATACATAGCACATGAAAAAAAACCTCTTTTCTGCGTTCCTGTTTACACTTTTTATGGCTCCTTCCTTTGCGCAGACTGTTGATGATGTACTGCGGTATTCTGTATTGAACCCCGGTGGCACGGCGCGTTTTACAGGAGTAGGCGGGGCCTTTACGGCACTCGGTGCCGAATTTGGGGCCATTAGCCTAAACCCGGCAGGATTAGCCATGTTTCGCTCGAGTGAGCTGGTCGTTACGCCTTCTATGCGCTTTAATAAAATTGATGCAGCATTGCCCAACCAACCGAATTTTAGCGAAACCGGCAGCCGCTTTGGGTTTGATAATTTTGGTATTGTATTTAATACCACACCCGGACGAAAAGGCTCCAAATGGAGTACCTTCAATGTGGGTATCGGCATGAACCGTCAGGCCAATTTTGCACAAGCGGTTTTTTATGAAGGTGATGCAAAGGGTAGTATTTTGAATAATTTTTTTGAAGATGCGCAAGCAACCCTTAATGGTGGTGGCACCGTAGATGATTTGTATCCTTTTACCTCCGGCCTTGCCTGGGATGCCAATGCCATCTATGAAGATAACGATAAAAACCTTACTTATGACTTCATCAATGCGCCTAATACGACGATAAAGCGCAGTCATGCAGTCAATACTTATGGTCGAATGAATGAAATGGCACTCTCCTTTGCGGGAAATTACGATGAAAAATTAATGGTCGGCGCTTCCATCGGCGTTCCGTTTGTCAATTACCGCGTAGAAGGAGAATACATAGAATCGGATCCAGTTGACTCCGTGGAATACTTTGATCAATTAACGTACACAGAATTTCTGCGCTCCCAAGGCGTAGGGGTCAATGCCAAATTGGGCCTGATTTACCGGGTGAATCAAATGTTTCGAGTAGGCGCTTCCGTACACACCCCTACGCTGATTGGCTTAACGGATACTTATAGCAACACACTGCAATACGGCTATACCGATGGTAGCGGTACGGTGTCGGGAGATGTGCTGGAATCGCCGGATGGCTCCACGGATTATCGCCTGATTACGCCCTGGCGTGTCAATGCGGGCGTTGCGGTTTTGGCTAAAAAAATGGGATTTATCAGCGCAGATGTGGAGTTTGTTGACTACGGCAATAACCGATACAACTTAGATGCTGATGTGCCGAATGCCGCTTCGGCTCGTGATGAACGCGAACTGAACAATACAATCCAGCGGGCTTACAAACAAACCATGAATTTTCGGGTAGGTGGTGAAATTGCGGTGGAAACCTTTCGCCTGCGGGCAGGCGTGAACCTGATTGGCAAACCCGGTGTGGATGACACTGGTTTTGCAAAGGCGTATACTGCGGGCATTGGAATCCGGCAACAAGCGTTTTATATGGACTTAGGCTACCGGCGCACACAACGAATTAGTACTACCCAGCCCTATTCAGGCGCTCCGGCTGCTAATACCAACATCGTCAATAATGATGTATTACTCACCGTTGGATTTAAATTTTAAAGGGAACCGATCTGCCGGGCTACAAACAATAAATACACTACTCAATGACTTTTCGCTCCATTGTTGATACCTTCTGTTTTTGTTGGAAAACAGGAGGCGATACGGCGGCAAAAATAGGATTGATGCGATTGGCCATTGCTTCCAGTTTTGCCTTTCGGCATCGGGGGCTTTTCCAAAGAATGGCCGCAGATCAAAAAACAAAATTGTATAATTTGAAATTTTCAAATCCTGCCAGCGTCTGGTTACGCTGGCAGGATTTTCCGATGTTATTGGAAAATTTTTTGTATAAAAATTATCAAATCCCTATTGCTCCCAATACTTCTACCGAGATAGTAGTCCTTGATATTGGCGGTAATTCCGGGATGGCCAGTTTGTTTTTTGCGCAATATTACTACCCTAATGCACATTTTTTGGTGGTAGAACCTGCTGAAAAAAACCTGACGGTGCTGCGAAAAAACACCGCCACCCTCCGGACGGATATTGTCGCAGGGGCCATTGGGCCAGTCAATGGCGAAATGGAGCTGGAAGAAGACTGTATCGGTTATAATGTACGCCTAAAAGACACAAATTATCCGCTCACCCATTTGCCGCCCCGGAAAGTACCCATTTTTACGATAGATCACCTTATAGCGCAGTATGATATCCGTCAGATAGATTTGCTAAAAATTGATATTGAAGGCGCGGAAAAAGAAATATTTCAGTTTCCGGGCAAATGGCTGGCAATAACCAAATTTATTATATTGGAAGTCCACGGTGATTTTACTCGGCAAACCCTCCAAGGTGCGGTTGAGCCGTATGGGTTTTCGGTGCAGGCAACAAGACACGAGGCGGTGTTTTGGGTAGTAGCACGGGAATGAATTAATACGCAGCCAACTAAACATTTTTACAACTCCTTTACATCCTTTTACACGGTTTTTATGCATAGCTTTGAGTAACCCGATACCTTTGCCTTATCATTCTGACTAACTGCGTACCTGCCTATTTAGTTCATACAACACTGATATGATGGATAAATATTGTGTCCGGCAATAAGTATATATATTGTTTAGGTATGCAACAAAGTAATCGAAAAATTGTCCCTGTATCAATATGCAAAAAGCGATTTCAATTCGTTATAGTCATCAAACTTTCTTTATGCAAAAACTACTTTTCTTTTTAGTCCTTCTGTTGAGTGTTGCTGTGCCCGCCTATACACAGAATCTTTCAAAAATCACCATCAAAGGCATTGCAACCGATACAACCGGAACTGAGTTGTCTTTTGCTACGGTAATGTTGTTACACCCTGCCGATTCTACGCTCGTGAATTTTACGCGCAGCGACGACAAAGGAGCATTTGCCTTTAAAAATGTAAAAAATGCACCGTATTTACTAAAAATATCTTACGTTGGGTATTTACCCTTGCAAAAACGACTGCCAATTGCCACTACGGAAGTAAACGACTTGGGGGTTTTGAAAGTAAAACCCATCTCCAATGAGCTCATGGAGGTGGTCATTAAAGCCGCCAAAGCCACCCTAAGTATCCGGGGCGACACAATTGAGTATGATGCTTCGTCCTTTAAAGTGCCACCCGGCTCCACCGTAGAGGATTTGCTGCGGCGGCTACCCGGCATTGAAGTGGATGGCGACGGCAACATTAAAGCGCAGGGAAAAGACGTAAAAAGGGTCTACGTGAATGGAAAAACTTTTTTTGGCGATGATCCTAAGGCCGCTACTAAAAATCTGGGAGCAGAAACATTATCCAAAATTCAGGTGTATGATGAAAAATCAGAGCAAACCAAACTCACGGGTATTGACGACGGCAAAAAAGAAAAAGCGATGAATTTGGAATTGAAAGAGGAATTTAAAAAAGGATCGTTTGGAAAAATCACCGCTGCCGCCGGAACGGAAGAGCGCTGGGCCGGACGGGGAAACTACAACCGTTTTAATCCGAAAAAACAGTTTTCTTTGATCGGTTACGCCAATAATGTTAATGAAACCGGGGTGAACTGGGAAGATTATGGCGAGTTTAAAGGACAAAATACTTTTGGCGACAATGACAACAGCGATTTTGGTTTTAGCAGCGGCAGGCGTTTTTTTTATATCGAAGATGATCTGCTGAGTGATTTTGACGGTCGCGGATTTACAAAAAACTATGGAATCGGTACTAATTTCAATTACGATCACAAAGAAACAAAGGCCAATCTGAGTTATGTTTATAATGAAACTACGCTCAATTTGGATGAGTTTAGCAATCGCCAAACTTTCCTCAATGATAACTCGTTTTTTAACGTTGATACGATAAATAATCGAAATTTTAAAGGCAATCACGCCTTGTCGGGGCGTTTGGAACACAATTTTGATTCTGCCAATACCATCATCGTTAAGCTCAACGGGCGTTATAGCTTGTCTGAAAACCTTGATCAGCGCAATCAGTTATTTTATCAAAGGGTAGAAACCCCTACCAACCAACTCAGTGTAGACAATCAAACTGCTATGGATGCCTGGCGCCTGACCTCGACCGCTATTTTTCGCCATCGCTTCAAACGCAAAGGCCGCTCTTTTGCCGCCAGTGCGGGCTATAACGGCAGCCTGAGCGATGGCTCTGACCAATTATTGTCTTTAAATCGTTTCTTCTCGTCTACTACTCCGACCGAACAGATTCGGCAATTCAATGCCAATGGCAATCAAACCAATCAGTTCAAATCCAGCCTGCTCTATACCCAGCCTTTGGCTAAAATCTGGTTTTCAGAAACCTTCTATAATTTTAGCCAAACCGCCAATGCGGTAGATCGGCAAACCACCAACCCGGAAAATAGCCGCCGAATAGACTCTTTGAGTGTTTTTTACGACAACCGCGTGTTGTATAATCGTTTTGGCACCAGTATTCGTTATTCTAACAAAGGGCTAAACATTTCCATGGGCTTAGCAGCGCAACAAATTCGCCTCAATGGTGAACAATCGGTGGCGGAAGGGCAGCCATTACTGACCTCCCCGGTTGCGCGACAGTTTGACAACTTAGCGCCTAAATTGGACATAGGCTACCAGATAAAAGATAATATGTGGATTGGAGGCGAGTATGGATACACGGTTCGGGAGCCGCAATTGCAGGATTTGCAGCCCGTTTCCAATGTGAACAACCCGATTTTCCGCACAGCGGGCAATCCCAACCTCGGTACGGAGCGCGCTCATAGTTTTAGCGCTAATTTCAATTATTGGAATCCCGCTGCGCTGTCCAATTTCAGTGTTGGCGTGGATTATGGGCTGTTTGACAGCCAAATAGTCTACAATCAGTCTATTGAGTCCGTCAATAGTAATGTGCGCATCACTACCCGACCCGACAATGTAGCCGGCGGCAATAATTTCGGGATGTATTTTTGGTCGAGTTTCCCCATCGTAAAAACCAAACTGACCATGAATGTGAGCGGTAATGCCCGGGGCGGTCTTGCCCCGTCGTTTGTAAATGGCATCGCCAATGACAATCGAAATTACAGCTACAGTATCCGTACGGGCCTGAATGCTACGCCCGACTCGAAAATTATTATGGGCGTAAATGCCAATATTGGGTTCAATGATATTCGCTATTCCATTCAGAAAGACCTCAACCAGCAAATTCAAAATCACAGCATCGGAGCTTCCGTTAAATGGCAATTTGCACCCAAATTTTTCTTTGAAAGTAACTTAGATTACCGTATTTTCCGCAACGACCGTTTTGATTTCAATCAGGATATTCCTATTTGGAATGCCTCGGTGCGCAGGATATTGAGCAAAAAGAACCGTATTGAAATGCGCCTTGCGGCATTTGATCTCCTCAATCGGAGGTTAACGGTCAATCAAAATGGTTCACAAAATTTTATTACCAGTAGTGTTGCCAATACGCTGACTCGGTATTTTATGCTCAGCGTGAGTTATAATATTCGGGGTTATGAAAACAAATTAAAGAAAAATGAATGGTGGTAAGTAGCCAGATAGTCGACAGTTAAACAGTCCAGTATGGAATGGAGATATCCCGATCCCGGAAACGTTTAGGGGAAATATTTTGATTCCATTTGAGGGGTGTTAGCCCTGGTTCAAATACTCAATTAACATTTAAAAATATGATTTTAAAATTTTTTTCTACGCTATTTTTCCTCCTATTGTTTGCCCTTACACCAGTTAAAAGTCAGACACAAGAAGGCACTATTCGTTACCTTATTACCCATGACTGGGCAAAAAAAATGGCGGCGGTAACGTATATCAGCCAGCAAACCCGCGATCGGGAAACCTATATGGCGGGCAATCGCTGGCAATGGAAAGAGTACGCAAATTTTTATTTTACACCCACAGAAAGCAAATATGAAGAATCCGAAGAACGCGCTAATGCCGATGATGAAGGTTATTCGTGGCGGCGGGAAACATTTTTTATTAAACGAAATTACGAAAAAAGCACCCAATACGATGTAATGACGATGCTGGGAAAGGTGTATATTGTGGAAGACAGCATCCATGCCCCCAATTGGAAAATACACAATGACCTGAAAGAAGTGGCCGGACACCTGTGTATGAAAGCATATTGGGAAGATACCGTGAAAATGCAAAAAATAACGGCTTGGTTTGCCCTGGATATGCCACTTTCCGGGGGGCCGGAGCGTTTGTGTGGCCTGCCAGGTTTGATCTTGGAGGCGGATGTCAATAGTGGCGCGATGCTCATTACAGCAGATCGCATTGATTTGAAAAAACTAACCACCGAATTAGACTTGCCCAAAAAAGTTAAAGGAAAAAAAATCACGGAGGCAGATTATCAGGCCATTTTGAAAAAACATTACGGTGAAAAAAGAAAAGCAGAGCAGGTTCCATACTGGGGAATAAGGTACTAAACAGTCGCACAGGAATGAATTAGTTGATAGTACTGCATAATTTTTTTTGCAAAAAAAATTATGCAGTACTATCAACTAATTCATTTACAGATTATTTTTTAAGAAATTTGGGCATACAGCAAGGTTTTAGACTGCGGGCTGTTTTCAATACCGATTTACTAAAGCAAAAAAACGACGGACGAACAAGACTGCCTGAATGATAAGGGCTACCAGATACCCCACCCAAATACCTTTGGCGTTCCAGCCCTGATGTATGGCTAACCAATAGCCCAGCGGAATGCCGATCAGCCAAAAGGCGATAAAGGACAATATTGAGGGGCGCAACACATCATTCATGGAGCGGAGTAGTGAAATACTGGAAGCCTGTGCGGCATCGGCCAATTGAAACAATCCGGCGAAAAATACCAGCGTCGTCGCAATGCCGATCACGGCGGGGTCAGCGATGTACAGGGAGACGATATTTTTGGAAAACAGGATAAAAGCTATTGTCGGTATGAGCATAAATGACATGGCCAACACCATTGCGGCTATTCCGGCTAACCATATCCTCACCCGACTCTTATACGCCATCGCCTGCCCCACCCGAATCATACCCGCCGTGGAAATGCCCATAATGGTCACATAGGTTACAGAAATCAGGTTGATTGCGATCTGGTGTGCCGCCTGCTCGGTTTTGCTGATTTGCCCAATGATGACCGTTCCGGCCCCAAAAGCAGCAAATTCTATGAAAATTTGCAAAGCAGAAGGCACCCCCAGTCGGATAAATACCTTGGTTTGCGCCCAAACTGCCCCGAAAGAGGTGCGCGCCTCGCGGAAATAGGCTAGTTCTTTTTTGCGCCACAGCACCCAAATCAATACCATTGTCATAACTATATGTGTAATACCGGTATTCATGGCAATGGCGTTGAATCCCATTTTAGGAAGGCCGAAATGGCCGAAGATAAACAACCAGTTGAGCGTTATATCCAGTAAAAGGCCAAAAAAGGATAAAAACATGGTCAGTCGTACATATTCAAAAGCATCCACGTAATTGACCAATACGGCAAACAAAATCAGGGCGGGCATACTGAAAATGATGATTTTCAGGTAGTTGACAGCCAGCCGGGACACCTCCGGGTCTTGTTGCAACAAATCGAAATATTGAATGCCCGTCCAAAGCAGGGTACAGCAGACTATTAAGAAAAATACAGAAATCAATAAGCCGGCACCCAACAGCGTGCGTACCTGCACGCCGTCGCGCAGCTCATGGGCTTCTGCCACGGGTGTAGGGATCATTCGGATGCCACCCCATATTAGCAACATAGCCAGCACAAACACTACGCTGGCAATGCCGGATGCCGCTAAGACAGTGGCGCCGAGGTGGCCGGTCATGACAGTACCTACCAGCCCCATCATCATACTGCTGAGCTCGCCCAGCATGAGCGGCAATGCCAGCCGAAAAGTATCCGACAATTCGGAACGAAGGACTCGGCCACGCCAAAGGCGGATAACAGGGTGTAACGTCATAAGAAGTCTGACTATTTATTTTTGTATTTTTCAGCAAATTTATCTTTGATCACTTCTTCGGTTCGAGGGTGTCCTTCAATTTTGCTTTCTAACCATGAAATAATATCCAAATACAAGAACGAACGGCGTTCGTAAGGAAGTTCCTGCAATTTTAGCAGGCGCGCATACAATTGTCGGAATGCCCGAAGCAAATTCTCCGGGTTGCTGTGTAATTCCTGACGGAGAAATTTTAGTATTTCTTTCTGCACGGCGTTCAAATCCTCCATTTTTGCCAAAAAGCGATAAACGGATAAGACTAAGTATTCTAATAAATCGTAGTTTTTTAATTCATAATGCGCAATTAGGTTCAAAATCCGTGCATAGCATTGTATATCTTCCCTCAGGTTCCCGGCATTGAAGTAAATAATTTTGTTTAGATAATCAATAGCCCGGCCCATATCGCCGCTGCCAAAATACAAACAGGCTACTTTGTAATAGAGTACCAAAATGCGGTGGTGGTCTACATAGTCGCCATACTCCGATATTCTTTTTTCTACGGCATTGGCCAATGGAAGTCCTGCTGTAAAACTGCCTTCCATGAAATGGCGATTTATTTTTGCGGTATATTGGTAAATAAATGCCTGAACATGTGTATTCATGCTGAACGAATCCTGCTCTTGTTCGATATACTCATCCAATTGTTTTAACGTGGTACGAAATCGGTCGTATTGTGCCGTAAAAAAGAAGGAAATGAGCAAGTTATGTAAAGCACGCAGGTATAAGTCCGGGTCCTGTCGGCGCATATCTGGCTCTTTTTCGTATAAATCTACCCATTTTTGCGCATATTTATAGTATTTTACAAAATTTTGCAAAATATAATAATACCACATATAGGACTTACAATAATACATTTTTTCCCAAAAATCAAGCGTCTGAAAATTTATTTCGGGTAGGTTGGAGCGGAAAAATGCGTGTAGCATAAACGCATCCTGTTCGCTTTTTACGTGTCCTGTTTTGATATAAATGCCGTAGAGTTGGAGGGCAAGCCCGGATAGTCGTTCGCCGATCAGCACCATTTGCGCTGCCCGGACGGAATGTTCGTTGAGTTGCCCGGCCCGATTTTCTGTGCTGCGCGTGATGTGGCGCAGTTCGATCATTTTTTCAAATTCTATGATCTCCAGCAGCAATAAGTTGAGTTTGGCAGTACGCGCCAGATCACCTACCTTCTCCAAAATTCTCAGGCTTTGGAGGTAAAGACCTTTGTTGTACAGCACCCTTGCAAAATCCAGCTGTTCCCGAATTTGCATATCCATGTTTTTTGAATTGTGCAGCGAGCGGAGCGTGGTCAACAGCTGGCGATACAAATGTCGTTTCAGATTGGGCAGTTGGCTGCGTTTAATATCGGGCGCTTTTTTAAAAATAATTTCCTCATCATAATCCCGTATTTTATCCAATACATCAAATAATTGAACGAAAAATGCCTCTCCGGTTTCTGCCTCGCGGTCATTTCGGGAATCTAATTTAAAGTGGCGTTTTTCAGCCTTTGTCATGCTTTGAATCAGGCGATGCAAGGGGTCGGAAGTTGGCATAGATGAGGGAAGTAAATTAAATTTTCTCTATAATTTTGAACGTATAAGCCCATTCATTTTTTTCGTCGGGCAGGTGATGCTCACGGAAAATTTCCGTCCACTCTTCAGGCGGCAGTTCGGGGAAAAATACATCGCCATCAGTGTCTAAATCCACTTCTGTAAGATATACCCGATCCCATTGGTCGGCACTGGCACGGTAAATTTCCCCGCCGCCAATGATAAAAGCCTCTGTTTCGCCGAGGTCGTAAGCTATTTCTAAGGCATCTTCTAATGAATGAACAATGTGCACACCTTCTGCGACAAAAAACGGATCGCGGGTGATGACGATATTGGTTCGTTTGGGGAGTGGCCGCCCAATACTCCGAAAACATTTTCGCCCCATAATGACACAGTGGTTCATTGTAGTGCGTTTAAACCACGCCAAATCGGCGGGCAGGTACCACGGTATCTGGTTGTTTTTTCCAATGACACCATTTTTGGCGATGGCAACGATAGCAGAGATGAGCATATTACTTAAACTTTCCATTTTCATAAATTATTTCACCGTCTGCATAAATTGCTCCGCCGGCAGTCATATCGGTAATCATATCCCAGTGTACTGGTGATTCATTTTTGCCACCTGTCTGCAAATAACTCTGACCGATAGCAAGGTGGACTGAACCACCGATTTTCTCGTCAAACAGGATATTTTTTGTGATACGGGTGATGTCATAGTTGGTTCCGATAGCCGCTTCTCCAAACCTGCGCGTACCCGGAATGGTGAAAATATAATCCAAATAGTCCTTCCCCCGACGCGCTTCCCAGCGCTCTATCAGGCCGTCTTTTACCCACAGGGTGACACCCTCCACCTCGCGCCCGTTGTGCAGGCCCGGAAAAGAGAAATGCACGGTGCCATTTACGCTGTCTTCTACCGGGCTGGTATAGATTTCACCGGATGGCATATTGGTTTGTCCGTCGGAATTGATCCAGATTCGGCCTTTAGTGGAAAAAGTAAGGTCGGTGCTGTCCGCGACATACCGAATAAGAGAACATTGATTGAGGTGGTCGGTCGCCTGTTGCTGATCGGCGCGTACCTGAAGCCAGGCTGCTGCCGGGTCTTTCGTGTACAATTTGCAGGCACCAAATACAAAACGTTCGTATTCACTCAAACTCATCCCGGCTTCCTGAGCAGCAGCATCAGTAGGGTATTGGCAAAGATTGCGCCGCAGGGCGCGGGTGGCGGTTCTTTCAAAATAGGTTTTTTGTGCAGTGGCACCCGCCTCGTTGCGCAATTGGCGGCGCTCTGTCGAAGCGCTGTTGCCATCCCGCAAATTGAAAGGAGCGCGGATGGCCAAATAGCAATCAAAGGTTTTCATCGCCATTGTTGAAAACGGCGACGGGGTACTAAGCGCTTCGTCTGTAGCGTTTTCAAAAAATAAACGCTCGCGCTCGCGAAAGGCCATATCACATTCTACCAAAGCGGCACCTGCTGCATAAGCAGCAGCATACACTTCCCGAAGCAGTGGCTCTGCCAGCAGGGTCGTGCTGATGAATACTTTATCGCCCGGTTTCACCTCCAGACAATAATGGATGAGGAGATGAGCGTATTTTCGTAGAATTTCCATATTATATTGTGTTGCGGTATGGTTGTATCTTTTTAATTATTATATTTATTGCGTGTTAATTTTTAATATACTTGACCGTAAACTGTCTAACTGTAAACTATCTGACCGTGGACTGTCTAACTGTAAACTATTTGACCGTGGACTGTCTAACTGTAAACTATTTCACTGTGGACTGTCTAACTGTAAACTATTTGACCGTGGACTGTCTAACTGTAAACTGTCTGACTGTGGACTGTCTGACTGTGGACTTTTTCACCGTCCATTCAGCCAGCACTGCTCCTTCAAGGCTTTGTTAAATTGAGGTTCTCTCACCAATCGCAGGTAGGTTTCGCGGTTATGGCGCGGACTTTCCTCTTTGGTTAATAGTTGTCCCAGCACATGTGCTAAGGCCACCCACCCTTTTTCTTCCAGCATCAATTTGGCAAGGCAGGCACATTGTTCCGGCGTTTGTTCCGGGTGCTGCTGGTATTCGATTAGTGTAGCCCTTGCTACATAACTTTCCATGGTGGCGCGAGCAGGCTGGAAAAAATCTATACGGTGTATTTGGGGATCGGAAGGCAGGTAGCGCAATTGAAAAACATCCTGATCCTGCAATACAAATCCATTGGGCAGTATGATGGGGCCTTGTGCTTTGGCGGGCACGCTTCCGGAAACGGGACCTCCTACTTTTATGGAAAATCTGTATTGTATATAGCGCCCTGATGAATCTGACCGCAGGAACAGTTGCGCTTCCGTTGTTTTGCCTTCCAGCGACAATCGCGTCATATTTTTTTCATTTAAACCATTCATCCAGCTACCTACCGCCATTTTCTTATTTCGCTGCTGCGTACCGTATGCTTTTAATCCGATAAATACTATGCCTAAAAAAGACAAAAAACCGACAATAAACCAGGCTGTCTGGCGCTTTATTTGTCGCTCATCGGCCTTTCGTACCTGATTTCTCGGTGTATCAACCGTTTTATTAACCTGAAACTCGTAGGTAAAATAGTCGTCTTTGTGCTTTTCTATCCGAATCTCACACAATTCATCTTCAATAAAAAATGAATAAGTACGCGATTCTTTTACCGAAAAATCAATTTGTACGACCCGTAAATTGCAATGAATGGCCACGTGGCCGCTTTGGTCACCGTGATAAACGCCTACGCGGTATTTTCCTCCTTTATTGTCTAACCAAACCCACCCAACTTGTGCCATAATAAAACCTTGGAGTTATAAAGTCGCTTCTCAACAAGTGTTAATAAAACCATTTTTCAGTAGTTTTTATTTGCATTAGGCTAATTTATTTGCAAACTTTGTACAAATCCCTTATATTTGCATCAAATTACTCAATCTGTTATGGAACCACTTACCATTGAAGGAGTTTTAAAACTCTTTGTAGAAAGCGACCGACGTTTTGAAGAACGTTTGGAAAAGCAGCGCGTCGAAGATGAAAAACGGCGCGCAGAAGCCGAGCAACAAACTAAAAAGCAGTTAGAACAATGGCGAATTGAATCGGAAAAACAGGCCGAGCAACGGCGCATTGAAGATGAAAAGCGACGCATTGAAGCAGAGCAACGCCGTATGGAGGCCGAGCAACAAGCAGAGCAACGCCGTATGGAGGCCGAGCAACAAGCAGAGCAACGCCGTGTGGAGGCCGACAAACAATGGGCCAAAGACAAAAAAGAAAATGACCGTATGATGCGCAATCTGAATAAAAAGATTGGCGAACTTGGTGATGCACTGGGTCTGTACGCAGAGGCACAAGTACGGGAAAGGATACGGGAATTGTTCAAAACACGTGGCATTGATATTCCTGCCATAACCCTGCATTATCAAATGGAGGACGGGGCAGGCGGCTTTTTGTATGAAATAGATATTTTGCTGTACGATACGGATTATACAATAGCCATTGAAGTAAAACACCACCTGAAAAAAGATGATATTGATGACCAGTTAGAGCGCTTGGAGAAATGCCGCTATCATCCGCCACGCGGTACTAATGGTAAGAAATTATTAGGCGCAGTGGCCACCATGATCGTATCGGCAGAAGTGGAGCAATACGCCAAACGACAAGGATTATTCCTCCTGAAACCCAGTGGAGAAACCATCAAAATTGTTAATGCCATGAACTTTAAACCCAAGGTATGGGAGTTGGCGGAATAAAAACAGTATGAAAATTCCTAAAATTGAAGGCTTAATTATTTTTACCTTTTTTGCTTGTGTAGCCCTGTGGGCTGTTTCCAAATGTTCTGCCCGTCGCACCGAAATTGGAAAAAAATTGCAGGAAATGTCGGATGAGCGGGAAGATCGTCCGGCACGTAGGGATACCGTATTTGTACCGCAACCACAACCCGTAATGATGTCACCGCAACCGCAACCGGTGGTGACAGCTCCGGCACCTCGCCCGGTTCCGGCCGGCCCGCCGCCCACCACGCCACAAACAACAACCCGCCCAACGGCCATACCTGCTGCAAAAACCCCGGTAGTAGCAAGCCCTTCGTCTGCTAAATATTCCACCCTCTATGTTACTATTGAAGGGCTTAACCTGCGAAAAGCACCTGGAATAAAAGCCGAAACCATTGAACAATTGGCATTATATCAAGCCGTGTTATTCCTCAATCAAAAAAGTGAAAAACAGGAAGAGATCAATCTTGGAACGGAAAAAGTAACCGATTACTGGGTAAAAGTACGCACCCAATCGGGAAAAGAAGGTTGGGTATTTGGGGCAGGGGTGTATTATTATAAAACCAAGCGGAAGGAGTAGCGTTGTTAGGTACCTGATCAATAGTCCACAATCGCCCAAAATATTGATAGTAAATCAAATCAGCATATTTGCTATTCCTTTTTCCAGGTAGTCACGCAGCACCCGTCTTTACAGTTGGCCATGCGGATCAGTTCACCCAATTCATTGTATTCTTTCAATTCGCCCTGCTCCAACGGGCCGTCGGCACCGGGAGTGTAAAAACCTTCGGCTTTTTTGGCGCCATTTTCATAATATTCCACAAAGGGGCCATCTTCTTCGTTGTTTACCAACGTAACCTGATCGGTTAAGATGCCATTAGGATAATGAGTTTTACTAAGACCCTGTAAAGCACCGTCTATAAAAACCTGCTCTAATTGTAAGGTACCATTTTCATAAAAATGCTGGTAGGGGCCATGAAATTCACCCTGTACAAAATTTTCAATGCTTTCCACCCCGCCATTTGGGTAAAAAAACTTCCGCACACCATCCAAGGTGTCATTTATATAATGGGCTTCCAAAGCAACTTTGCCATTGGGGTGAAATTTTTGGTACAAACCTTCTTTCGCAAAATCTTTTTTGCGGCGCTCATAACGCTCTAAACGCCCCTGCTCGTCGTGGGATTCTGCCACCTCTGTTGCGCTAAAATAATTGCAGGCTGCCAAAAATAAACTGCCGGAAAGCATTAGCGTACTGACATATTGTTGATTTGACATATCGGTTAACTGTTTGTTTGTTGATGCTTTAATTTGACTGCGGCCTGTTTGGCTGATCAAAATTCTATTTCAAAACAGCCGGCATCGGGGCGGATAGCATCCCGCTTTTTCCCGTCCAAATCCTTTTCTATACCACTGATGGGTGTCGCAAATTTATTGGCTTTGGAATGCAGGGTGTCTAACCTGAATTTGTCCTTATTCGGATCTGTAAATATGGTATCTTTAGGCATGGCATTCAGGCAAGGTTTACAAAAATCCAGAAAATTGGGGTAGGCATTGGGTTTAAGCAGGTCTTTTACCCGTACAATACAGTTTTCAAAACGATAATCGAAGTTTACCGGGTTATTTTCCCGATCGCTCAGCGATATTTGATCCGGACGACTGCCATAGAGGATACAATTATAAAAACGTGCCTTTAGGGGGAAAAGCCGATATTTTTCACAACCGGCATCTAAACAGAGGGCATTTGCCATGCCCAATGCTGCTCCATTTACCCCAAAGCTGGCAGCAGTACAATAAGTAAATTGGTAATCTCCGCCGTAAATGACCTGAATGGCAAGGTTAGTATTATTATAAAACAAACAGTTTTCTGCCTTTATGCTGGCGTGTATGCCGATAAGCGCGCTATTGGCTGTGTTATAGATTTGGGTATTGCGCATGGTGAGATCAACTGCGGAATCGGCCCGAATACCGATGACACTGTTGCGGATGATGCAATTTTCTATCCGATGACCGATAGTGCCGGATTGCAACCAGATGCCCGTCCATTGCCCCGGATCTTCTTCAAACTCCGCTTCTAACCGGTCACCCTCAAAAATAACCGGTTTTTCCACCGTGCCTTCCACGATGAGTTTTCCGGCGCCGATAAAAGCCAGAAACCCGTCGTTATAGCGCTCGATATTACCGGAATCGTTAATGAATTTGCCTAAGCCACCGTGTACGTGTATCCGCGCACCAGGCGGTATCCTCACGGTACAGCTGTCAATAAACAACGCACCATAGATGACGTACGGCCGGCGGTCATCCCATATCCATTCGCCGCCGCTGCAACCAAAAGCGGCAATCTGTTTGGCCCCAAACCGGGAGGGCAGGTACACGGCATTTTGGCCCCAGGCTTCCAATACTACTTTTTGAGTGTTGCCATTGGTAACAAATATGATGGGTTCATCTATAACAAACGGGCTGGCAGAAAGCGGGTCATTGGGATTGATGGTTACTTCCGCAAAGATATACAGACTGTCATTGGGCGCTATTTCAATGTCCGTGTGGCGATTTCCCGGCAGACCATCCACGTTCAGGTGGAATTTGGAAGATTCGCCGCGTTCTAAAAAAATTTCGGAAATACGGATACTCTTTTTGTGCCGGTTATGGAGTTTTAAGATGCGGGTAGCGGAACCCAATTGGGTAAAAACAGTATCAAAACGAAGTGTATCCGTTGAAAATGCTAATTTATCCACTGAATCAGTAGTGAATTTTTCTTTTTGGCAAAAAGTAAAAAGCCGGGTAATGGATAAAAGAAAGAGTAGGAAGTACAGGGACTTCCGACAGGAGCGGGGCATTATTTGAGCAAGTTTATTCACAGCTGCAAAATTAAGGTAAAACGCAGGATTTTGGCAAATATTAAATGCAACTGCTAAATTTTATTATGACTGACTTGCAGGGCCACCAACTGTCGATCATTCACTACTGGCACGGGAGTGAATTGTGGATAGTACTTACATAAATTTTTTTTGCAAAAAAAATTTATGTAAGTACTATCCACAATTCATTTACAGATAAAAATGCGTAACAAATTTTTATTATTAAACAGGTTTTTGAATTTTCTGGATGCTCTGAAGAGGTGCATCAATTGATGCGCAGCCCACTACTTATACTTCCCACAACAAATGCCGTTGCTGCTTTTAAAAAGCAACAACGGCATTTGTTCTATATTTCTTGTTTTGATTTTTTTTAATCACAGCAAGCTTCATCCGTACCACTGCATGATACAGAACAACTTTTATTACCATCGCTAATACTACAAGAGGATGCTCCGGTACCACCACTGGTGCATTTTAAGGAAGCGCCCGAACCTTTTGGTTTGCACTGACAACTCGCCTCGGTAATCGGATCAAGTTCTCCGTCGCGCTCAATATGCGTAGCGGCTAATGCCATTATTTCATCATAATAAAGCGGATTGGTGTGCATTCCCAAGCCAAATCCCCTGTATTTTTTTGATACGTTAATCCCTTGCAATACATCAGTTGTGGGATGAATGGCAAAGACGAGAATAGACCCTTCATGAAAAATTACTAAGTTTTCGCGTAACCATAAAATTTCGGCATTATATAGGATAGCATTTTCAAAATTTTGTGGCTGATCATACTGTAATAAAAAGAATCGTTTATCGGGGGAGTTAAGCATAAAGATACCAAGTTTTTGTTGGCTAATGCGTTGCAGCATGATATCTCCGGCATATTTTTTGGCTTCAAAATCAGGCATTTTGCCAGCATTATACTTAGATAAGATTTGGTCTAAGTTAATCTCCGTTTTTATTTTATCTTTCTCCGGTTTTTCACAGGATACAATAAGGTTGGCTGTTAGTACTGCAATAAAAAACAGCAATAATAAATGAATTTTTTTCATGATTAATTAAATTTAAATAGTGAAATACGTATAAGGTTTTATCTGAACAAAGGTAAGGTTTTAATAGTTATGTGCAAAATTTATAATTATTTCAGAATTAATTTATAATTATTTCAGAATTAATTTATAATTCAGAATTTTATTCTAATTTTTCAATTTGTTAATAATTTGTCATTTTTAAATTAGGGACAAAAAACACCAAACTAAGTACCAAACCGATATTAGTTGACATTATGATATTGGGATATTCTCGTGATAATCAACCTAATATCTCAATATCATAATATCAATCAATATCACGCTAGTACTATATGAATGCTCGAAATAATCGCTGTTTTAAATTTTAGTAATTACTCCCCTACGAGATTATTGACTGTCGAGTCCTTAAATTGCTATTGGCCCGAAAGCCATTCCTCCAATATCGCCTTAAAATGAATTACTTCCAACTGTCCCTGGACAAAACCCGTAGTGCTAAAAATCGCTTCTAATCCTTTTTCCAAGTCAATCTCCTCTTGGCGTTGCGCCACAAAAACACCCTGATCGGCAAAATAATCGGCTAAGTATTCCTGTTCAGTTTGTCCTGGTGTCGGTATGAGGATGGCCTTATTGCCCAATGCCGCCAAATCCATGAGGCTGCTGTACCCGGAACGGCAAACGACCACTTGGCAGGACAGCAATAACTCGTTGAGGTGGCGAGAAGTCAGGTAAGAGACCACTTCCACATTTTCCGCAACAAAATGGTGCTCCATACCTTGGGTTTTCCCTTGTACAAAGGTAAAATGCCGATCGGTCAGGGCCATTGCCTGCTCCAACAGCTTTTGTTCGAGGATACTGCGCTGGGGTTCCGGGCCGGAAAGTATCACGGCTACGTCGTATTTCGTTTTGCGGCCCGGCGTACTCACCGGAAGAGGGTGATCCGCTGTGCTTGCCTCCAGACCGGAATGCAGCGGGCGTGTGCGCCCCACGGTACTCATGCGCGACAACGGGCCGATATACCGCACCAACAATTCCTCCGGCGTGGGGTGCGAAAGGCTGCCGGAAAGGTTGGGCTCTCCCGGCACATCGGGTACCCATACGATGTCAAATTTGCGTAATGCCACGCGCAACAGCGCATTGGCAGCCCATTGTATGTATCTATTGCCGATGCGCAAACGCAGTTGATGGGTTAAAATGACGCTTTTTACCTGATGATTAAAACACCCGTAGCGATTGTCGGAGATAATTCCATCAATATGGTGCGTTCGAATCAGGTGCCTGACCATTCGGTGTTCTGCCCGGATGGCATACAAAATGCGCGGCAGTTGTAAGGCAATATTCCATACCATATTAGAGGTCCCGTACCGGATACGCCAGGAAGGCAACTCCACTACTGGCAGATGCGGAAATTCTGCCTTTAACAGGTGCAATGCCACCCCGTCAGATGCCAGCATCACAGACACGCCCCTGCGTTCCAGCGCCTCAATGAGCGGGATACAGCGGGTGACATGACCCAAACCCCAGTTGAGGGGGGCAACTAATATTCGAGGCATTTACAGAAAAAGCGTATGATGAGTAGTGACGCGAAAATAAACGAGATGTTTTGATTTCTTCCTTTTTCCTTGATTATGAGCAAGTTGCAGGATTCATCATTCATCATTTATCATTCATCATTACTTATATACAAGATGAATGAACGTTTTGACGTTTGATGTGTAAAAAATCATTGTTCATCGTTTAATTTCGTGTATTTTTGTCGCTTAAAATTTTTCCACTTTTATGAAAAAAAATATCAACTGGGTTCGCATTGTATTCTTTCTGCTCATGGTTGGGATGTTTGTGTTGGAGGGGTGCCGTTTATTCAAACCCAAATGCAATTGTCCGCATTTTTAAACTTGCATCCTTTTTACCTTTGTAACTAATAAAATAGCAATACTCACTAAAAAGAAGAGTGCGAGCGACAGTACACTGTTGCGCATTCCTCCGGTGATTTGTTCTACAAAACCAAATACAAAGGTACCAACTACGGTTGAAACTTTATCCATAACATCATAAAAACTAAAGTATGATGCAGTGTCGGGGGTATTCTCCGGCAAGTATTTGGCGTAGGTAGAGCGTCCCATAGACTGTGTGCCGCCCATCACTAAACCTACTGCGGCCGCCAACAGATAAAAATCAAGCCCGGTTTGTACAAAATAACCTGCCACACATACTACTGTCCAAAGTATCAGGGCTACTAACAGGGTAAAGCGATTGCCTTTTTTAGAAGAAACCCAGGAAAAGAAGTTGGCCCCGCCAATACCAACTACCTGCAAAATCAAAATAAGCAGGATCAGGTTTTGCGTTTTAAAGCCCAATTCTTTTTCTGCAAATACGGACGCTAAAAACAGAACCGCCTGCACCCCTGCATTGAAACAAAAAAATGCGATCAGGTATTTTTTGGTATTGGCATCCCGTTTAACAATATTCCAAACCCTTTTCAATTCCTGATAACCCCTGCCCAGCAAATTTTCCTGTTTTCCGTCTTTATCTGAAGGCTGGTCATCGGGCAACCAACGCAGGGGAATTTGTGCAAACCCGATCCACCAAAGCCCAACCATAACGAAAGCGGTCGGTACGGCCCTTAAACTATCGGAAAAACCAAACCATTCGTAATTCATGATGATCACCAAATTGGCCACCAACAGGATGATGCTACCCAAAAAACCGTAACTAAAACCTTTGGCACTCACGGAGTCGTAGCGGTCTTCCGTGGCAATAATGGGCAGAAATGAATTGTAAAAAACGATACCTCCGGCAAAACCAATAGTGGCTAAAATAAATCCGGTAACCCCCACCCAAAGGGTTTTCATACTGGTGAAAAACAACAACGAAATGCAGGCCAATGCACCCAGTGTGGTAAAAAATCGCAAAAATTCCTTTTTTCGCCCGCTGTAATCCGCTATGCCGGAAAGAATGGGTGATACAGCCGCGATGATCAAGTACGCTAAAGAGATGCTCCACGCAAACAACGTACTATCGGACATTCGATATCCGAGTATATTGACCTCATCTTTGGTCAATTCAAGAAAATAGCCGGGAAAAATGGCAACGGTAATAACCAGCGCATAAGCGCTATTGGCCCAATCGAAAAAAGCCCAACCTCGAATGGTGCGAGGATTGTTTTTTTCATAGGGAGGATTGTTATTGGGTACTGCAGGTTGTGGTATTGGCACAGATTGTATTGTTTTGAATTGCGCCGCAAGGTATTATATTTTGGTATGTAAATAAAGGAATTTTTATTTACTATTTTTTGTCACTCCAACTCAACGCCCTCAACCACTCAACCGTTTTTGATTTACGATATATGATTTTAAAATTTATATTGTATATCTGTAAATGAATTAATTGGCTGAAGATTTTTTTTGTAAAAAAATTTCCACCCAATTAATTCATTCCCCTGCCCCTAATCCGTATACTCAAAAATCAAATTCATCATTTCATTGTCAGTACCCCATCCATAAGAGACATCTATGGGTGGGAAGTGCGGGTTTTCGGGGTTAATGGCCCGATTGTCGTAGGTGGCTTCGGCATAGATGACTGAGCCTTTTGGGAGCGTAAGGCTACCGTTGAATTGATAGGTAGTTTGCCAGTTAAAATCCCAACGGTCAATTTTTATCAAAGGGATCAGGTCGCCGGAGGGCGTAATAGCGTAAGATTTAAAGGTTTTTCCCAATTTGTGCATGTGGGGTAGTACGGAGATCAGGTGCAAATCTGCCGGAACAAGCGGCGAACGCATATAAAACCGAATGAGTGTGTCTGCCGGGATAAAAAAAGGCTGATTGGTCACCCAGTTTTCGCCCAAAACGAAAGTTTTAACCAATTTTTCCGGTGGTTTTTTAGCGAGATACAGCCGGATTTTGGAACGGTCGCTGGCGGGTACCGGCGTGGGGGAATAGTGCATATTGATCACCAAATCAGCGTTTTTAGGCAATCTTTTAGCCATTCCTTCGGCATAAAATACGGGCGTATTTCCCGGAACCCACCCCATCCAAAACTCATCATGGAGCTGCACCCCGGTGCGTCCAAATTCGGAAGTAGCACCCACTTGGATGCCATCATCTGCCCGCAATCGGTTGGTGGTATCCACCATAACGCGAGCATGGTGCGCTAATTTACGGTTGCCAGGCATAAAAGCCGCACCGCGTACATACACGTCTTCCGGCAGGTTGGTTGGGATCACAAAAACGCGAAATTGTTCGCTGTTGTCGCCCGGAATTTCAAAATCGCGTTGCATTTCATACACCAAATCCGGTTCCGGGAGGGTGGTTGGTACTTCATTTGGTGGTATTTTTTTACTTTTTTTTGGCATTTTGCCTTCCTTTTTTCCCTGATCTACCCAGGCAGCAAGGGTTTGCAGATCAGCATCCGACAAAATACGCTGATTTTGGTAGGTCTGAAAAGCAGGATCGGCGTGCCAGGGCGGCATATAACGCGCCTGCGTCACTTCCTTAATGAACGTAGCGCGTTTTTCCACGTCCTGGTATGTCAGCAGCGGAAACGGGCCGATCTCGCCAGGGCGGTGGCATCCTGCACAGTTTTTTACCAGAATAGGTTGTATGTGTGCATAAAAATTGAGGTCGCCTGAAGGTTTCTGGGCCAAAAGCGGGCAACAGAGCAATAAAAAGTACAGCGGATGGCAGTATCCGAAAAGAAAAGCGGGCATAAAACGATCAATTTTTTTGGGAATTTTGATCCGGCCAGGGAATTTTTCCCTGCAACATCTCTATTATGCGTTGTACGTTATTCTGATAGCGCGTGCCGATCACTTTGCCTTTGGTTTCAGGATAGTTGTCTGCTTCGCGAAACAACCGAAAATCGTCGAGAAAGGCTGTGCCAAAAGTGGCAAAACGATTATCAATAAATTTGAATGGAGCCAACGCCTGGTAGATAGCTGCCGCAGCATCAAACTGACTGGTGAGCAACAAGGCGTGTGCACGGTTCATTTGTAACAGCGAGTCTGCTGCCGGATAAGGGTGGCGGAGGCACAGCGCTTGCCCTTCCTTAATTGTTTTTAATGCCCCTGCTGCCTGCCCACTGAGCAATTGATACCAGCCGTAATTCAGGCAGCGATCGGTGAGGTACAAGAGCGTGGCCGGGTCATTGGTGTGCAGCTGATCGTAGCGTACCATGATGCGATAGGCTGCCTGGGCAAATACTGCTTTTTTGAGCATCATCGAATCGGGCAGCGCATCTGCTTCTGCGGCATAAAAGATGACCAAGGTGCCGAGTTCATCCAAATTGTTTGTGTTGGTCAAATCCGTTACTTTAGCCTGCTTACTGTTCAACATTGTATGGGCATAAAACAGGTATTTGCGTGTCCAAAGGGCATTTTCGCCGGTAATAGCCCGATGGCGTTCGCAGGCAAGTTTCAGGGCTTTCCATTCCCGATGAGCAAAAGAGTATTCCGCATAGGCAGTTAATTCGTTGGGGTCTTTACAGGATTGAATCAGTAGAATAAATGCTTCTTTTTGTGCGGTTTCCTGGTTCGAACGGGCTGCTTCAATGCGCATTTCGGCACGATCCAATTGTACATCATTCTTTAGGCTCTGCCAGTCCTCTTCCTCTTCCGAGGCTTCAAATGCATTACGGGTGGCTGGTTTTTTGGTATGGATCAGTTCTGTTTCAATCTGATCTAAAGCTATAGCATAAAGGGTGTCAGCGGTGCGCCAGGAACCTATAGAACCAAATTGTTGTGCTGCTTTGCGCAACATATTGATGTCATTGGAACCATTATAAACAGATAAGTCGCTCATCAATACACCAGCCCTTATCAGCTGATTCATCGAAGCTCTTTCCACACACTCCTCCAGATAAACATCAGGCATACGCCACACATCTAAGGTGCCTGAGCCGGTAGCAAAATACCGTCCGTTGCCAGCGGCAGCAATACTCATGACAGAAGCATTAGTGGCTACCTTGTACATTTTTTTGCCATTGATAGCCCATACGATGGCAGTATTGTCCCAACTGGCCGTCAAAAGAAAACGGTCATCGGGCGAAAAGGCCAATCCCGATACCCGATTGGCGTGGGCATCCTCCAAATCGAAGGAATATTTGGGATACTTCAAATCCCACAGCCTGACATCGTGGTTCGTGGAAGTAAGCATATATCGGCCGCTTTTTGAAACAGCTGCCACGTGGATGGCAGTAGCTTTTAGAGACTTTTCAACCTGTTCGAGGTAGTTTTTATCATAAAAACGGATATGGCCACGACTATCGGCCACTACAATATTTTCTCCTGAAAAAGTTACTGCCTTAATGGGGTAATAGTTGTTTGAATTAAAAGTATAAACAGAATCTAATTGTTCATTAAATACCCGAATGTATCCGCTTTCGTATCCGGCGATAATTTTTTTGTCATTTGGCGAAACTGCTATGGAATTGACGGCACCCCTTCCGATATTGACTGTTTTTGTTGGGATCGTATCGCTGATATTCCACCAACTCAGCGCACCTTTGGAAGACCCGGACACAAATTTGTTTTTATGGATAAATGCAAGGCAATTAACGGAATCCCCTAAAGGAAAAGTTTCAAGGCGATTACCCAGCGTGTCGAAAAGGAAAATACTGCCCTGTGTTCCTCCCGCAAGAATTTGGTCATTCGCGGGGCTAAAGGTGGTGGAAAGCAGCAGATCGTTATCCCTTAAAACATTGCTTCCTTTTTTCTTCCCATGCGTTCGCCACAATCTGATGTTATTTTCAATGTCTGCCGTGGCAAGGTATTGGCCATTAGGAGAAAAAGCAATGTACCTGATTTGTGCGGGATGACCTTTCAATATAGCTAATTCTGTTATCGGATCGCTTTCTGTTTTCCACAACCGGACGGTTTTGTCACTACTCCCGGTAGCCACCAGATTCTTATTATAATCTATGTCAAATGCTGTTATATTGTTGACATGGCCTTTCATGGGGTAGTAGGTCTCCCCATTCCAGGTACATATTGCTGCCTCAAATCCAGTGCCACCTACTAATAATACATCCGGGTTTTTTGTGAAAGCGGCACTTCGCACGGGGAGTTTTTTGAGTCTGGAATTGAACGTTGTTATGGCTATTCCCCCTTCTTTAAGGTTGTAAAAATGCAATTGTCCGTCGGTTTCTGCTGCTGCTAAAATACCGGCGTCATTGATGGTCAGCGTACCGGGAAGCCCGCTGAATTCCAGATCACTGTAAGCAGGTGGTTGTTGAGACAAATTATAAAATCTGATCTTTTTGTCCATTCCTACGGCAAGGTAGAGGAGATTTGGTGAAAACCCGATTTTATAAATGCGCTCAGGAATTTCTATGGTAGAATATATGGTTTTTGCTGCTACATCCAAAATGGCGAGCGTGCTATCCTGTTCGCCTTGTGTATAAAAAAAATAACTGCCTTCTCTGTTAAACATACCCACCATTTGCTGATGCGGCAAAGGTTGCAAAAACTGGAAAGAATCCAATAATTGGCCATGTTCTGCATAGGTTTTAATAATTCCTGATGCATCTGCCACCAAATATTGATTATCCTCATTCCAAGCGGTTGCCGCAATAGACTCTTTTAAGGAAATATGTTTTAGATAGGCTTCATTTTTTGGATCATTAGCAATACTATATACCACTTCTGCCAAATCTTTATAGTCGTTGGCATTACCTTGCAAATACTCTACTATACTCCAGGCCACAGAAGGATTATCCTGCATGGTACTTAGTGCCTGCCGCATATTATAATTTCGAACTTTGAGGGAGTCGGAGACAATTTGCTCCCGCACAGTGGCAAGACGGGCATCTATTTCCGCATTTTGGGATTTGACAGCCTTTTTTTCGGCGTGTTGCGCCCGTTGTTTCTCCTCTTCGTTGATTTGGTTGATCCGGTTCTGCAACTTATTGCGCGCTAAGATCAATTCATTTTTGCGGTCGCAAATATTCAGGTGATTCAACACCTCTTGAGATTTTACAGAACGTTCCTCCACCAGTGCTATTACCTTATCCAAAATTGGCTGACAGGTATGAGGTTTCTGCGCAACCAAATTGAAAGTAACACTCAGTGGTACAAAAAAAAGCAGGAGAAGTCGTTTCATAGTAAGCGTCATGTTTTAAACTCGTGCAAAGATAGTACAAAATTTTGACAGGATAGGGAATCATTTTGTGACACAGTAAACTGATATTCAACCTTTTTCCACTGTGCAGCCTTTTCAACAAGCGCTAAAATTGTGCGGCCATCTTCCAATCGCTTCTGAAAATAGGAGAATGACTAATTTTTACGCCTTCGTAGTATCAATTTGCGTACGGGTGGTGTGCTTTTACTGACAAATTGGAGTTTACGCACCGATATAAAAAAGGGAATCCCTGTAAAATGATCGCATTTTACAGGGATTCCCTTTTTCTGTCAATAATTCCTTCCGCGCCACCTACCCTTCCAGGGCTGCCACACCACCAACAATTTCCGACAGTTCTTTTGTGATACTCTCCTGCCGGGCTTTGTTATAGTTGATTTTCAGCGCCTTGAGCATTTCTTCTGCATTTTCTGTGGCATTGTCCATAGCGGTCATCCGCGCACCGTGTTCGGAAGCATGTGTGTCCAACAGGCACTTATGGAAGGACAACTGCAGAATGCTGGGTACCAGTGTTTCAAGCAATTGTTGCTCATCCGGTTCGAAAATATAGTCGGCTTTTGTTTTAGAAACTGCCGTAGTGCCTCCAACCGGTGCAATTTTTGCCACCGGTAACCATTGTTCGGCCATTGGGATGGTGGTCGCCGCATTTTTAAAACGGCTGTACACTACCTCAACTGCATCATATTGTCCGGCAGCGAATGCATCCATCAATTTGCGCGAAACAGCACTGACATTTTCGTAGGCCAAGTTATCAAATAGCGCAATATGCTCGATATTGAACTTTATATCGCGGGTGCGAGAACGGAAGTAATCATACCCTTTTTTGCCGATGAACAATAGCGTGACATGACCGCTGCGCTGTTGTGCAGCATATTTATCGCGTATTACTGCCACTGCTTCTTTACAGATATTGGTATTGAACGCACCGCAAAGACCACGATTGGAGGTGACTACTACAATCAGGGCATTCTTCACTTCACGGGTTTTACCAAAACTCGTAGTAGCACCGCCGTCCAAATTAGACAATATATTGGAGAGCATCCGATTCAACCGGTCAGCATAAGGCCGCATTTGAACAATGGCATTTTGTGCCCTGCGCAATTTAGATGCCGAAACCATTTTCATGGCTTTTGTAATCTGCTGTGTATTAATGACCGATTTGATCCGTTCGCGTACTTCTTTTAAACCGCCTGCCATAAGAAGTTGAATTAGTTATATTATAGGTTGCCTGACAACCAAATTTTTATAAAACTGATTATTTTTTGTATTCTCCTGCCAAATCAGCAGCCAATTCTTTCATTTTTGCCAAGGAGCCTTCGTCCAACTTGCCTTTTCGGAATTCTTCCAACACAGCAGGCAATTTGTCTTCCATGCGCTCAAAGAACAGCTCTTCAAATTCCCGTATTTTATCGATCGGCACGTTGCGGAGGAGATTATTGGTACCTAAATAGATGATGGCCACCTGTTTTTCTACCGAAACAGGGCTATATTGAGGCTGCTTCAGGATCTCTACGTTGCGGGACCCTTTAGCCAATACCGCTTGAGTAGCCGCATCAAGGTCAGAACCAAACTTAGAGAATGCCTCTAACTCGCGGTATTGCGCCTGATCGAGTTTAAGGGTACCAGCTACCTTTTTCATAGATTTGATCTGGGCGTTGCCACCTACGCGGCTCACCGAAATACCTACGTTAATGGCAGGACGAACACCGGCATTAAACAAGTTGGACTCTAAGAATATCTGGCCGTCTGTAATAGAAATTACGTTGGTAGGGATATAAGCGGATACGTCGCCTGCCTGCGTTTCGATAATTGGAAGCGCCGTCAAAGAGCCACCGCCTTTAATCATACCGGCTTTTTTCAAGCTTTCCGGCAGGTCGTTCATGCTCTTAGCAATGGAGTCGTTGTTGTTGATCTTGGCTGCACGCTCCAGCAAGCGGCTGTGCAGGTAGAATACGTCGCCCGGATAAGCCTCACGGCCCGGTGGGCGGCGCAGCAACAAGGATACTTCGCGGTAAGCAACGGCCTGCTTAGACAGGTCATCATAGATAATGAGCGCAGGGCGACCCGTATCGCGGAAAAACTCGCCGATAGCAGCGCCTGCAAATGGAGCATAGAATTGCAACGGGGCCGGATCGGAGGCAGAAGAAGAAACAATCACGGTGTAAGGCATGGCTCCGTACTCTTCAAGAGTACGCGCCACAGAAGCCACCGTGGATGCTTTTTGGCCGCAAGCTACATAGATACAATAAACTGGTTCGCCACGGTCGTAAAATTCTTTCTGATTGATGATGGTATCCACCGCAATAGCCGTTTTACCGGTTTGGCGGTCGCCAATGATGAGCTCACGTTGACCACGGCCAATCGGAATCATAGCATCAATGGATTTTACCCCCGTTTGGAGTGGTTCATTTACCGGCTGACGATAGATAACACCCGGTGCTTTGCGCTCTAATGGCATTTCATATTTGTCTCCTTTGATGGGGCCTTTGCCGTCAATGGGTTGACCCAGCGGATTGACCACACGACCGGTAAAGCCTTCGCCTACTTCAATGGACGCAATTTTGCCGAGGCGTTTGGCGATGGAGCCTTCTCGAATACCATCGGAAGCCCCCATGAGTACTACACCCACGTTGTCTTCTTCGAGGTTCAATACGATAGCGCTTACACCATTTTCAAATTCCACCAACTCGCCGGATTGAGCGTTGTTGAGGCCATAGATGCGGGCGATACCGTCGCCCACTTGTAGCACGGTGCCCACTTCTTCGAGGTTGGTTGTGGCCCCAAAGCCTGACAATTGCTGTTTCAATATCGCGGAGATTTCTTCCGGTCTAACGTCTGCCATATTTATGATATATTAATTTAAGTACTTGTTGAGTTGATTGATTGTTGATTGATTGTTGCTTTAATTTGTTGATGGAAGGTTTCAATCAACAAATCAATAACAGGTCACATCAACAATATTTAAAATTCTTTCACGTATAGGTTTTTAGAGAAATCGTCTTTCAAATCGGCTAATTTTTGGGCAATACTGGCATCATACCGTTTGTTGTCAAACTCTAAAAGGAAACCTCCGATCAGGTCGGGGTTGACTTTAGTTTGCACATCCAAATTGGCAGTAGCCACACCGGATGCAATTATTTTTGATTCTATGGTACTCACTACCGCAGGAGACAATTCCACAGCAGTAGTAATGCAGACCGAAGTCACCTTTTTTAGGCGTCGGTATTGATCCAAAAATTCAGCAACAATTTCAGGAAGATAAGCTTCACGGCCCTTATTAACCAAAAGTTCGAGATATAACATGGTCAATACATCCAATTTTCCGGCGAAAACAGCTTTTAATGCAGCATTCTTCTGAGCAGGTTGGATGATCGGGCTTTTTAGCAACAGGTAAAGGTCACGATTTTTAACCGCGCCTTGCAGGGTCACCACGTCCTCGTGTACTGCGGCTAATTTATTTTGATCCGAAGCTAACTCTAGTAAAGATTTAGCATATCGGGTAGCAATGCGTAATACAGACATTTTATTAGTTCAGTTTAATTTGCTCGGCTAAGCCGTTGGCAAAAGTTTCCTGTTCGGATTTATTGGACAACTCGCGGCGGAGTACTTTTTCAGAAATTTCAATAGCCATACGACCTGCCTGATTTTTCAGGTCAATCATTGCGGCCATTTTCTGATTTTCAATGTCCTGAATAGCGCTCTCTACCTTGCGCTTATATTCTGCATTGGCGCGTTCTTTCGCTTCTGCAATGATCTCTTCCTTTGCTTCTTTTGCTTCTTTTAAGATGGCGGAACGTTCTTCGCGGGCTTGCGCCAACAATTTTTCGTTTTCTGCCTGCAAATGCGACATTTCTTCACGGGCTTTTTTGGCCTCATCAAGGGCGTTTTGAATATCTGTTTCACGTTGTTTCAGCGCTTCACCAATGGGTTTGAACGCAAAACGGCTCATTAGGAACCAAAAAATAAAAAAGATGATCGCCGTCCAGACCAAAAGGCCCGGTTCGGGTTTAAGTACATTGAAATCTACTAAAAAAAGCATAACCCAAAAAGTCGTTAATTATTAATTATTGGTTATTGATCGCGCAACTATTTGACTATGTATATTTTACACAAAATCATAAAAATACTTAGCGCTGACTAAATAAGTATCTGAAGGTTTTTAATTTTCTATTTAACAGCTAATTCTCAAAAAAAGGTTCGGGCCATTGCGTCGCCAACCGCTTCGCGCCGGCCCGGGATCAATTCCTTAAGGAGCCGCTACGAAGAACGATAATACCATACAAACCAGCGCGGTACCCTCTACGAGGGCAGCCATCAAAATCATGTTTGCACGAATAAGACCTGCCGCTTCGGGCTGACGGGCAATGCCTTCAACGGCTTTGCCACCAATTTGACCGATACCAATACCTGCACCGATTACGGCCAGGCCTGCACCAATTGCTGCGTACATAAGTTATAAAAATTTAAAAATTGACAATTAATTTGTTGGTGTTTTGGTGTTTTGGTGTTTTGGTGTTTTAGGGCGTCTCACTACTCAATGATGCTCTGGCTCTTCAATGGCGGCGCCAATATAAGTAGCACTCAACATGGTAAAAATGAATGCCTGAAGGAAAGCGACCAGCAATTCCAGCGCCATCATAAATAAGGTCAAGGGAATCGAAGCCGCAACACCTGCTATGGAGCCGGGTATGCTGGTGCCTGATTTGCCCAAAATAAAAATCAAACTTACAAAACTCAAAACTACAATGTGGCCGGCCGTTATGTTGGCAAAAAGACGAAGCAACAAGGTGAATGGTTTGAGAAATATCCCCAAAAATTCGATGGGGGTCAGGATAAGTATCTTGAGAACGGCAGGTACGCCGGGCATCCAAAGGGTGTGCTCCCAAAAATGCCTATTAGCGCTGAAAGTTGAGATAATAAATGTCAGGAGCGCTAAAACAATCGTAATGGAGATATTACCTGTTACGTTGGCGCTGCCGGGAAAAAACGGAATTTGACCAATGAGGTTAAGACCGAGGATAAAAAAGAAAGCCGAAAGCAGGTACGGCATATACTTTTCATATTTTGGGCCAATACTCGGTTGGGCTACTTCGTCGCGAATAAACGTATAAAAAGGCTCAATAAAGTTTTGCAACCCTTTTGGTGCTTTACCGCGATTGCGGGTAGCGGAGCGGGCAGCCGAACGAAATGTGAAAAACAACAAAATAGCCGTTAGCAACATGGTAAACACATTGCGTGTGATGCTAAAATCAGAGAAACTTGTCACGCCACCGCCGAGGATACCACCGTCGTAGGTGGTTTTGGTATCTAAAGCATAGCAGGTACCGTCATAAGAGGTATAGTAAGTTGTTTTGATTTTACCCTGAGGCATTGTTACTTCCTGATGTGCCGGTTCCCCTACATCTACTGCTCCTTTGGGGAAGTTGGGGTCTTGTACGCGCATTACATTGGCATGCACCAGCACATAACCGTCTTTGGCAAGGGTGCCGTTGCCGTGGTGGTGGGCCTGAAAAGCAGCAGTACTGGTAAATGTAAAGCCTTGCCCTGATGCATACAAGATGCAAGGCAGCGGGAAATACAAGTCGCCAATGATATGAATAGCATTGGCATCCAAAATGTGATGCACAGCATTTTCTCCGGCATTAAATACTGTTTCTTCGCTGGTAGTATGGCCACAAGGATTTGAGCCATGGTGTTCTCCGGTCGCTGCTGCTTTTCCATGTTCGGCTGCATTGTCCGGTGCTATATGCTTTTCAGGATGCGCATCGGCAGGTTGTGCGTGTTGCTGCACCGGTTGCCGGACAGGATGCTCAGGTGCCTGAGCAATTAAATTCCAACCTAAAACACTAAAAATCAGCAAAAAACTATATTTCCCAAGAACTTTCATATCCGCAAAATAGAAGGATTTTTTAAAATCGGGTGCAAAGGTATAACCGAATTTTCGTTTAAAAAAGCCATTGTTATTTTTTTGCCAAAAAAAAATAGGGTATCGTGCAGATATTTATCCAGTAATCGGAATAATATTTGGATTCACTCCAAAATTAAGGATTACGTCAGCAATTTTGTTTGACATTCTGCCGCAAGTACAGGTGTTGATGCGAACAATTATGCTATTTGGTGGTTTGGAGATATTGATGAGGATAATAAGCCGGATATATTGTTGCATCATTGGATTCATCAGTAGGAGGCTATCCAAAAATTCTACCTGTCTTCTATAGCCGAAAATGGCTTTTTATTGAAAGAAGTAGATAAGGAACGGTGTCAAAATAAAGTAACAATCTTATCTGATTCCTTTTCACTCAAATTGCCCATCTTTTTGTTTAAATAGCCCCACTATTAGCCCAAAAAGATCGTTATTTGAGCAAAACTAATCTACCTAAATTTAGTACTTTATGCTGACACCGTTCCTAAAAGAAGAATAGGGTATTGAATGCACCATCAAAAATATTATATGGCGGGCTGCCAATTGTTTGACTGAATGACTTTTTTTATCTTATGGCATTTCAACGAAAAAAATACACCGATAAGCAATATACACCCCGCGAAGTACTGGCTAAAATGGAATATTTTTGCGCGTGGCAGGAGCGCTGTCCCCATGAAGTACGAGAAAAACTACGCGACTTCAACCTGAATAGAGAGGATACGGAACAGGTTTATCAGGCTTTGGAGCAGGAAGGTTTTTTAAATGAAGTGCGTTTTGCCGAGTCTTATGTACGCGGAAAATTTCGGGTGAATCATTGGGGCCGTGTTCGCATTCGGATGGAACTTAAAATGCGGCGCATTGCGCCGGATGTACTCGAATCGGCGTTAGAGTTGTTGGAAGAAACCGCCTATCTGGAAATGATGAAGCGCCTGATAGCACAAAAAAAGGCGCAATATAGCAGCGATGATGCCCGCGCCCGTGATAAAACCGCAGCAGCCATGCTCCGTGCCGGATTTGAACCAGATTTGGTGTTTAAAAATCTTTAACTCAGGCTTGATGTAGTCTAACAAAATGTTATTCAGATTGAGCGGTATTGGAGCGGCGGTTGGAGGCGGGAGAGGAATTAGGGATCATGTAAAAAATAACACACCCAATACTTTAGCGTTCCGAAGGCTTTGAGCCTTCGGAACGCTGGAATAAGTGGGTAGATTATTTTTGGGATAGCCCCTTAATGACGGTAATATTAAAAATTTTACAGCACTTTTTATCGGTAAATAAATTAATAGAATGGTGCTTACATGAATTTTTTTGCAAAAAAATTCATGTAAGCACCATTCTATTAATTTATTCCCGCACTGTTACAAATGAATCGGTCGGTTGGCCGTAGCCGCCAAGCAAGCCTCCTTAAATGCTTCTGTATAAGTAGGGTGTGCATGACTCATCCGGGCAGCATCTTCTGCGGAGGCGCGGAATTCCATCAGGGCTATTGCTTCTGCTATCATATCGGCAGCGCGGGCACCGACGATGTGTACGCCGAGAATTTCGTCTGTTTCCTGATGTGCCAGCACTTTCACCATGCCATCTGTATCCATACTGGCGCGGGCGCGGCCCAGGGCACGAAAAGGGAATTTGCCGATTTTGTAAGGAATTCCTTTTTCTTTGAGTTCTTCTTCGGTGTAGCCGGTAGCAGATACTTCCGGCCAGGTATAAACTACTCCCGGAATCAGGTGATAGTTGATGTGCGGATGTTGTCCGGCGATGGTTTCCGCTACAAACACGCCTTCTTCTTCGGCTTTATGGGCCAGCATAGCGCCCTGAATGACATCACCAATGGCATAAATGCCGGAAACGACGGTTTCCAAATGCATATTGACAGGGATACGCCCTTTTTCATCTAAGATAATGCCGACGTTTTCTAAACCTAAATTGTCAGTATAAGGGCGGCGGCCAATGGCTACGAGGCAATAATCTACTTCCCAGTTGAGCAATTTCGATTCGTCATCCCGGCTTTTAGCGGTGACTTTTACTTTTTCAGCACTCGGTTGCACTTCCGTGACGGCATGGCGCAGGTGAAATTTTACCCCTAAGGCTTTCATGCTTTTCATCAGTTCACGGCTGCAATCGCTGTCCATTCCGGCTATGATACGGTCTAAAAACTCTACGACATGCACCTCTGTACCCAACCGTGCATATATGCTACCCAATTCCATACCGATGACTCCGCCGCCGATGACCAGCATACTTTTCGGCACTTCGTTCAGGTTGAGTGCTTCTGTACTGGTGATGACGCGTTTTTTATCGTAGTTGAACTGGGCCGGTACAATAGGCTTGGAACCAGTGGCAATAATGACCTTTTGTGTTTCAATTTCCGTAGCGGTGCCGTCTGCCAAGGCGATTTTTATACGATTTTTGTTGATAAAAGACGCGTGTCCGTAATGAACAGTAATCTTATTTTTTTTCATCAAAAAATCCACACCTTTAGTATTGTCCGCCACCACTTCCCCTTTTCTTTTCATCATTTGGGCCATGTTCACCGTTGGCGTATTGATATCAATACCGTGCGTACTGAACTTTTCTTTGGCCGTGTGAAAGTGTTCTGAAGAATCCAATAGTGCTTTGGACGGGATACAACCCACGTTGAGGCAGGTACCACCCAGCACGGGATAACGTTCTATTATGGCTGTTTTAAAACCTAATTGGGCACACCGGATGGCGGCTACATAGCCTCCCGGACCGGAGCCGATGACGGTAATATCGTACATAAAACTAAAGAAAGAATTATGGAGTCAGAATAGATGAGTTAAGTAATAGACTTATTGCGACGGGAGGATTTATTCATCCTCCATTATTACTTCAAAGGACGGTAAAAGAATAATTTATCAAAATTCGTCAGTAAATCACGCCTAAATCTTATAATTTATTTTTTGGTTATCCCTAAGGGACGGTAAAAGAATAATTTATCAAAATTCGTCAGTAAATCACGCCTAATTGTTATAGGTTATTTTTTGGTTATCCCTAAAGTACCTTTTACTTCATTAATAACGTAGGATTCCACTACGTCGCCTGCTTTGATGTCGTTGAAATTTTTAATGGTTAAGCCGCACTCAAGGCCGTTTTTGACTTCTTTGGCATCGTCTTTAAAGCGCTTGAGTGAGGCGAGTTCGGCATTTTGTCCGGGATTGACCGGGTATACCACGATACCATCACGGATGAGGCGGATGTAATGGTTACGGCTGATTTTGCCTTCCCGTACAATACAACCTGCCACGGTACCAATTTTGGAAATTTTATAGACTTCGAGAATTTCCACCTGGCCCATGATTTCCTCTTCTTTGGTAGGCTCCAGCATACCTTCCATAGCGGCTTGTATTTCCTCAATAGCTTCATAAATGATGGAATACATTTTAATTTCCACGCCTTCTTTTTCTGCTAATTTGCGGGCAGTAATAGAAGGACGCACCTGGAAGCCGACAATAATGGCATCGGAAGCGGATGCGAGCATGACATCGCTGTCAACAATTTGACCGACGGCCTTATGAATCACATTTACCGCTACTTTTTCAATAGAAAGTTTGATCAAAGAATCGCTAAGTGCTTCAATAGAACCATCCACGTCGCCTTTAACAATAATTTTTAGTTCTTTAAAGTTGCCTAATGCCAAACGGCGGCCAATTTCTTCGAGCGAAATACGCTTAGAAGCACGGTTGGATTGCTCGCGAATAATCTGTGCACGTCTAGAAGCGATTTCTTTGGCTTCTGCATCATTGGCGGCTACTTTTATTTTTTCGCCGGCTTGTGGAGCGCCGGGCAAGCCTAATACTAATACTGGTGCGGCGGGGCCTGCTTCTTTTACTTTTTGGCCGCGTTCGTTGAACATGGCTTTTACCTTACCGGCATATTCTCCGGCGATAATAGGATCGCCTTCCCGAACGGTACCGTTTTCCACCAAAATTTTGGTGACATAGCCACGGCCTTTATCCAAAGAAGCTTCTAATACTGTGCCGACAGCACGGCGGGAAGGATTGGCTTTTAACTCCAGTAAATCAGCCTCTAAAAGTACTTTTTCTAAAAGTTTATCTACATTGGTACCTTTTTTGGCCGAAATATCCTGACTTTGTATTTTACCACCCCACTCCTCTACTAAGAGGTTCATTTGGGCCAGCTCATTTTTGATGCGTTCGGGGTCAGCACCTGCTTTATCTATTTTATTGATGGCAAATATAATAGGTACGCCCGCAGCCTGTGCGTGGCTGATGGCCTCCCGCGACTGTGGCATAATGCTGTCATCAGCGGCAATAACAATAATAGCGATATCGGTTACTTTGGCACCCCGTGCACGCATAGCCGTAAATGCCTCGTGACCCGGAGTATCTAAGAAGGTGATTTTTCGGTCGTTCTTATCGCTGTCAATGGTTATTACTTCGTAAGCGCCGATGTGCTGTGTAATACCGCCTGCTTCTCCGCTGGCGACGTTAGCATTGCGAATAAAGTCGAGCAGCGATGTTTTGCCGTGGTCAACGTGACCCATTACGGTGACAATAGGCTGGCGTGTTACCAAGTCTTTGGGGTCGTCTATTTCTTCTTGTGCTACTTCCACCTGCTCTTCAGCCGAGATAAACTTGACTTCATACCCAAATTCGCTGGAAACGACCTCAATCAATTCTGCATCCAACCGCTGATTGATAGAAACAAAACTACCCAACGTCATACAGACTTTGATAATATCTGCGGGTTTGATGTTCATTAACGAAGCCAAATCTGACACGGAAATAAACTCCGTAACTTGTAGTATTTTTTCGTTGTCACTGCGCTCCTGTTCGGCCTTTTCAGCCCGATCTCTGATCATTCCTCGTTTATCGCGGCGTACTTTTTGTCTCCGACGATTGCTTCCCGCACCGAGGCGGGCCATAGTCTGGCGAATTTGATCTTCAATATCTTTCTGTGTGACTTCTTTTTTGACTCCCGATGCGCCCTGGCCGGCGGCACTACCTGTGGCCGGGTTGTTAGTGTTTCTATTACCCGGTCCAGCATTGCTTCTGTTACCTGGGCCAGCATTGCTTCTATTGCCGGTGCCGGTGCCAGTGCCAGCATTGCTTCTATTGCCAGTGCCGGTGCCAACACCGCCACCGGGGCCTCTCCTGTCGCCCTGATTGTTCGACATATTATTTTGGAGGTTGGCTGCCGTTATAGGCTGTTGTACTTTTTTTCGCTTGCGCTTGCGGCGTGCATCGGCGTTGTTGCCAGCAGCACCTTGTTGCCCGCCAGGAGTAGCCGTTGCATCACCACCTGTTGGAGCGGTGCGATTTTGCTGATCGCCACTTCTTTGTTGTCCGCCGGTATTTCCTCCGCGATTGCGGTCACGACCGCCGCGGTCACGACCGCCGCGATCACGACTGCCGCGGTTGCCACTGCTGTCACCACTACCGCCTTCTTCTTTGCGTTGATCTAAATTGATACGGCCCAGAATTTTCAAACCGCGTAATGCTGGTGAATCAGCCCGATATAATTCGCTTTCTGGTGCTTCGCCGGAGGCGGGTTCTCCGGCAGCAGGTGCCGGTTTTTGAGCAGCAGGTGCCGGTTTTTCAGCAACGGGTGCGGGTTTTTCAACCTTTGGCGTTGTGGGCCTTGGACCTAATGGCTGCCGGGGAAGTCGTTCGTCTCTTTTAGGAGGGGCATCCGCAGCAGGGGTTGCTGCCGAATCGCTTTCCGAACGTGCAGGAGCAGGTGTTGCTTTATCTTCCGGAAGAGGAGTATCTGCCGCTTTGGGTTTTTCTTCGGACACGGGTTTTTCTTCCGATTTATGTTTTTCTTCCGGCTTAGGTAAATATCTATCTCCGCCTTTGGGTCTGTCGCTCGGTTTCGGTGGCAGCTCAATTCGGCCAATTATACGGAGCTGCGGGCGTTCACGCGGCAAAACGGGGGCCGGTTCCTGCTGCGGCTGCGGCTGGGCAACAGGTTGCACCTCAACAATGGGCGCAGGCACCTTTTCTACCTCTTCTCTGGGAGGAGGTCCTGTAGGACGCGGCATCTGTGGTGCCGGCGTATGCGCGGCAGGTGTTACGGGTTTAGTGTACATCGGACGCGACAATTTGTCGGCCTCCTGCTTAATGGCAAGGTCACGTTGATACTCCTTTTGGAGTACCGACATCATCTCATCCGTGATTTCGGCAGTTGGTTTTTCTTCCAAACTAGTAAAACCCTTACTATGAAGGGTTTCTACGATGGAGTGTAACCCAACGTTTAATTCTCTTGCGACCTTGATAAGTTTTTGACTCATGCAGTGGTTTTCGTGCTTTTTTTAAAAAGCGACGCAAAGGTATGGTAAAAATTCTGAACAATAGCAGAATCGTACCTCAATTACGTTAATAAAAATAAAAACTTAGTCATTGGAAGACTTTCCAGTCATCCAAAGGCTAAGTTTGTGAATTCAGTTTCTAATCTGACGTTCTTTATCGTGATAATATGACGATTTATCTTTTACATTCTGGAAACAGTTTATTGAAAGTATTAGTTCCTGAATTTTACTGTTGTTGTTCTTTCATGCTTTCATCAAACTCGGAAGCCAGTACGCGCAATACATCTAAGACCGTTTCTTCTTCGAGGTCGGTACGGCGAATGAGTTCTTCCGGGCTAAGTATAAGCACCTGCCGGGCGGTATCGCAACCAATATTTTTGAATGCTTCAATCACCCATGCTTCAATTTCATCGCTGAATTCCTCCAAATCTACGTCGTCAATTTCGTATTCGGCCTGATTGCGATATACATCAATTTCAAAACCAGTGAGTTTGGTTGCCAATTTAATATTAGAACCGGCTTTACCAATCGCCAAACTTACCTGATCTGATTCAAGGTATACGGATGCACGTTTCTGCTCGTGGTCAATTTCGATATTGCTGATCTTAGCGGGTGTGAGGCTGCGTTGGATAAACAGGTGGATATTGGTGGTATAATTAATAATATCTATGTTTTCATTGCGTAATTCGCGGACGATGCCGTGAATACGACTGCCTTTCATACCTACGCAAGCACCTACCGGATCCACGCGCTCATCGTGACTTTCCACGGCTACTTTGGCCCGTTCGCCTGGCAAACGCACAATGTTTTTGATCTCAATGATGCCGTCTTCAATTTCAGGCACCTCGGCTTCCATTAATTTTTGTAAAAACTCCGGATCGGTACGGCTCAACATGATGTACGGCGCATTGTTGCGCATTTCCACTTTTTTGATAATACCCCGTACTACGTCGCCTTTGCGATAGAAATCCCCGCGAATCATCTCTGCACGAGGCAATACAATTTCGTTTTTGGTGGAATCGTCTATCACCAGCAATTCTTTTTTCATCACTTGGCTAACTTCACCGGTGATAACATCCCCTACACGTTCGGTATATTTGCGATAGATATCGTCTTTTTCGAGTTCCATGATCCGCGACACCAGGGTTTGGCGGGCGGCCATGATGGCACGGCGACCAAAGTCATCAATGCCCAACTGTTCATAACACTCATCACCGATGTCTACACTGGCATCAATCATGTGTGCTTCTGTGAGGCTCACTTGCGAGCGTTCATCGGTGACCTCACCATCGGGTACTACTTCTCGTACGCGCCAGATTTCTAGGTCGCCCTTGCTGGTGTTGACAATTACGTCGAAGTTATCGTCGGTGATGTATTTTTTCTTGATGAGCGTGCGGAATACATCTTCCAATACGCGCACCATCGTTGGGCGATCAATATTTTTTCCGGTTTTAAAATCGGAAAATACCTCTACTAAATTAACCATTTCTGATAGTTAGTTACTGGTTATTTGTTGTTCATATTAAGTAGTTGACAGTAAACAGTTGACGGTAAACAGTTGGCTGTCAAACAGTACTACAAATCATTGGTAGTGAAACAAGTCTAATAGTTATGTAACCCTCGGTGTTCCTTATTAAAAGACTTGCCGGCTATTGACTGCTGACTACTATTACTTATAAGTTGGTTTTACAATGGTTTTTTCAATTTGTTCAAATGGAATCAGGAGTTCAATATCTTTGGTGATTTTTTTCTTTTTTTCGTCTCTTTCGGTCACGGTTTGTTGTAGGGTGATCTGATGCTCGTCTGCGCTTTTCAAGATGCCGACGTGGCGGTTATTGTCTTTGAGCGTTACTTCTACGTTTCGACCAGCATTTTTGTGGTATTGCCTCAGGAATTTTAAAGACCGACTCAATCCGGGACTGCTGACTTCCAGCAAGTATTTTTCACCCAACCAGCCATTGGTATCTATATGGCTTTCAAGGTAACGGCTGATTTTACGGCATTTTTCAAAATCCATGCCGCTATCGCTGTCTATGAATACATAGAGTTTTGAAGCAGGTTTGAGTTCTACTTCTACAGTAAAACAATCGGCGAAAATTTCGTCGGTTGTATACTTTTCTTCGAGCAATTGTTCGATGCGTTCGGTCAGTTCCATTGTGTCCTTAAAAACGAAAGAGGGAACGATATGTTCCCTCTTTCCTAAAGTTGTACTACTTTTACGGCGCAAAGGTAATAAACATTTTTCAATGCACCAAATTTTTTTTAAAATTTACGCTCCGTGGCAATTTTTGAACTTTTTCCCGCTTCCGCAAGGGCAGGGATCATTGCGGCCTACGGTTTTTTCCCGTACAATTGGCATTATTTTCGGCACGGGGCGATTGCCACTTCCGGCTGACATGGAAGCGCGTTGAGCAGCTGCCTGTGTTTCGGTCATATCCTGTTCATTATTGGCGCGAAGGCGATTGGCCTGTGCCCGGCGTTGTGCTTCTGCTCGCTCCTGTGCCTGTTGCGACCGCTGCATTTCTTCTTCAGAAGGCAAGTCTAAGGAACCTTTTACTAAGAAAGAGGTAACATTGGCATTGATGTGACCTATAAGGGATTCAAAAAGGTTGAAGGCCTCCATTTTATAAATCACTAATGGGTCTTTTTGCTCGAAAGAAGCACCCTGTACCGATTCTTTCAGGTCGTCAATATTGCGCAAGTGTTCTTTCCAGGCATCATCAATGATGGCTAAGGTGGCTACCTTTTCGATGTCCTGCATAACGCTGCGGCCTTGTGTGCGCAAGGCATCTTCCATATCTGCACTGATATGTAATCCCAGCGAGCCATCGGTAAATGGCACTACGATGCGCTTGTAACGATGTCCCTGTTCGCCATGAACGCGTTTGATGGTAGGCAAAAGTCGTTCTCCTACCTGTTTCGATTTTCGCTCGTATAAATCCAATACTTGCTGCTGAAAAGTAGCTAAAACGGTGTTTATGGGCGCACTTTTGAACCACGAAGCCTCCATTTCGGGATCTACCCCTATCAGGCGAATGGTATCTAAGCGGAAGGTATCATAATCGCCGCCTTCGCGGTGTACCTGTACCAATTCGGCGGTAATAGCGGTGAATGCGTTATTGATATCCACGGCTAAACGATCTCCAAACAGGGCATTGCGTCGCTTTTTGTAAATCGCTTCACGTTGGATATTCATCACGTCATCGTATTCCAACAGGCGTTTGCGGATGCCAAAGTTATTTTCTTCCACTTTCTTTTGTGCCCGTTCTATGGAATTGGTTACCATGGAATGCTGTATAACATCACCTTCTTTGTGTCCCATTTTATCCATCAGACCTGCAATACGGTCGCTTTGGAAAAGGCGCATGAGGCTGTCTTCCAGCGATACGTAAAAATGGGTAGAACCCGGATCACCCTGACGACCGGCACGACCGCGCAACTGCCTGTCAACCCGGCGACTTTCGTGGCGCTCGGTGCCGACAATGGCCAAACCACCTGCTTCGCGTACGCCGACGCCGAGTTTAATGTCGGTACCGCGACCTGCCATATTGGTAGCAATGGTGACTTTGCCGGCCTGTCCCGCTTCTGCTATTATCTCTGCTTCTCGCTGGTGCTGCTTGGCGTTGAGTACATTATGATCAATACCACGAGCTTTCAGGATGCGGGAAAGCAACTCGGAAATTTCAACAGAGGTGGTACCAACCAGAATTGGCCGACCTTCTGCCTGCAATTTTATGATATCTTCAATAACTGCATTGTATTTTTCGCGATTGGTTTTATAAACTAAGTCTTCTTCATCTCTGCGAGTTATCGGTCTGTTGGTTGGGATCACTACTACGTCTAATTTGTAAATGTCCCACAATTCTTTGGCTTCTGTTTCGGCTGTACCAGTCATACCCGCGAGTTTATGGTACATACGGAAATAGTTCTGAAGCGTTACAGTGGCATAGGTTTGGGTTATTTCCCCGACTTCCACATTTTCTTTTGCTTCAATGGCCTGGTGCAAGCCATCGGAATAGCGACGACCTTCCATCACGCGACCAGTCTGTTCATCTACAATTTTCACTTCACCTTCGGGTGTTACCAAGTATTCGTTATCTATTTCAAATAGGGTATAAGCCTTTAATAATTGGTGTACAGCGTGTATTCTTCGGCTTTTAACGCCGTAATCTTGCGAAAGGTGTTCCTTTTTTTCTATTTTTTCATCGTGGGTTAGTTCAGTATCGCGATCAATTTGTACTAATTCAAAACCAATATCGGGCAGTATGAAAAAGTTATGATCGTTGTTGAATCGCGATAAAAAGTCAGTACCTTTTTCGGTCAACTCTACGGAACGGTTTTTTTCATCAATATAGAACAACAACTCGCGGTCCACTTCTGGCATCCGCTTGTTATTTTCCTGCATATAGACGTTTTCTGTTTTTTGCAACAATACTTTTGCTCCATCTTCGCTCAAAAATTTGATGAGCGGGCGGTATTTTGGCAGTGCACGATGGACGCGCAGCAGCGATAAACCGGCTTGCCCTGCTTCGGGGCCGAATTTTCCTTCGGCAAAAAGTCGGCGGGCTTCGGATAAATACTGGGCGGCAATTTTATTTTGCTCGTCAAACAAGCGCTTAACATTTGGATTCAGTTGTACAAATTCTTCATCATCGGCACCACGCGTGACAGGGCCGGAAATGATAAGTGGGGTACGAGCATCATCAATCAAAACAGAATCTACTTCATCCACAATGGCATAATGGTGTTTGCGCTGCACCAATTCTTCTGGATTGATCACCATGTTATCGCGCAAGTAATCAAAGCCAAATTCCGAATTGGTACCGAAAGTGATGTCTGACAGATAAGCCTTACGACGTTCGTCGGAGTTAGGGCGGTATTTATCAATGCAATCTACCGTGAGCAGAAGGAACTCGTACATCGGGCCGACCCATTCCTGGTCGCGTCGTGCCAGGTAATCGTTTACGGTCACGATGTTCACGCCTTGTCCTGCCACACCGTTGAGGTAAGCCGGGAGGGTTGCCACGAGGGTTTTACCTTCGCCAGTGGCCATTTCCGCTATTTTGCCGTCGTGCAGCACCATACCGCCGATGAGCTGCACATCATAATGTACCATGTTCCAAGCAATCTCACCTCCGGCTGCCATCCATTTATTTTTCCATACGGCTTCGTTGCCTTCAATGGTCACGTAATTTTTGCCGGGTTTGGCAGCCAGATTGCGGTCATGATCGGTAGCAGTCACGCGGAGGAACTCGTTTTCTTTGAAGCGTCGGCTGGCTTCTTTCATCACGGCAAAGGCTTCCGGAAGGATGCTTTGGAGGATGTCTTCCCCCGCCTTATCCCGTTCTTTTCGGAGTTCGTCTACCGATTTGAAGAGGCGGTCTTTCTCATCAAAATCCTCCATACTAAGTGCCTGCTGGTTGACAGCATCAATTTCTACGTCAATATTGGACAAATATTCTTTGATGCGCTCCCGAAACTCCAAGGTTTTGGAACGCAGATCATCATTAGAAAGCGATTGGTATTCGGTGGCGAATTGATTGATTTCGCCTACGATAGAGCGGTACTTACCTAAGTCGCGGTCTTGTTTGGTACCTAATAGTTTTTTTAAAAATCCGAACATTTTTGCATCAGCGGGTTTAGTGGTTAAAGGTTAAAGCATTATAAAACTTTAAACTTTTAAACCTATAAACCTTATTTAAATAAAGGTTTTGCAATATCTTTAACGCCCAAAAGGGTGTTGAATATTTTTGTTATATCACTTGGGTGGATGGTATCGTAGGCCAAACTGACGGCGTACTCCTCTCCGCTAAGTACTACAAAAATCAAGTTGGCAAAGATATTAATAGTTAAATAATAAAAAATTTAATTTGCAAAGGTACGGCATTAACTTGAAATGCACAAATCTGTTGTCCTTCTCTGCTGTATCACTTATCATTCCAACCTGTAATTTATGTTTTTTTTTGACAAAATGACAGTAATGTCCGCCAAAACGCTACATTTGCCTGTTCATTTCCTATTATTATGCACTTATTTTCCTACTATCTCCCAAAAAAATTGGCTTTTTTACAGATTTTCTGTTTTTTTTCCCTGATTTATGCCTGCCAAAATGCCGCACCGCCTCCACGAAAAACCTTCACATCCTTTAAAACTACGGGTAAAATTGAGCGATTGCACCCGGATATGGATCAACTCATCGCGGCGGATGCGGTCATTGAGGTATTAGCGGAGGGTTTTATCTGGGCTGAAGGGCCGCTTTGGGTACCGGATGGCGATTATTTGTTGTTTACTGATGTTCCTAATAATAGTATTGTGCGTTGGAAAGAGGGAGAAGGGGCTGCGACGTGGCTGGCTCCTTCTGGCTATACGGGCAACACGCCCCGGGGTGGTGAACCGGGTGCCAACGGATTGCTGCTGGATGCTTCCGGTAACTTGGTACTGTGTCAGCATGGCGATCGGCGGATGGCGCGGATGAATACTCCCCTTGCCCAACCCAAAGCGGAATTCACAACGCTGGCGAATCGCTGGCAGGGCAAACGCCTGAACAGCCCGAACGATGCAGTATATGATCGGCAGGGGAACCTGTATTTTACCGATCCGCCTTATGGTTTGGAAAAAAACGTGGACGATGCAGCTAAAGAAATTTCTTTTCAGGGGGTCTATCGCCTCCGACCTGACGGCACGGTGGATCTGATGACCGATTCTATTACGCGCCCCAATGGTATTGCTTTTTCGCCGGATGAAAAAATGGTGTACGTGGCTAATTCTGATCCTGAAAAAGCGATCTGGATGGTGTATGATCGCACGGAAACCGGAGCATTCGCAAATGGGCGCATTTTTTACGATGCTACGCCTGTGGCGAGTAAAATGCCTGGCCTGCCCGACGGGTTAAAAGTGAACGCACAAGGTATTCTTTTTGCTGCTGGTCCGGGCGGAGTGTGGGTGTTTCGACCAGATGGTACGGTATTGGGTCGTATTGATACGGGTGTACTGACCGCTAACTGTGCCTTCGGAGATGGAGGAAAAGCGCTGTATATTACGGCAGGTGATTATTTGATGCGGGTTTGGCTCAAGCGGTAGTGGCCCGGGAATGAATTAATTGAATGGTGGTACTATAAATTTTTTTGTGAAAAATTTATAGTACCACCATTCAATTAATTCATTTACATATCAGTGTTTTCACTGACACAACGACCGCAGAGCAAAAAATCAAATGAGAAATTGCTGTTACTTGTGATAATTTGATGCCTTCAAATAGAACCGCCACTTCCAGGCCGCACAATCTCCTGCATAGTTCACGCCGATGCGGGGTGCAGCTATGATGTCACTGTCGGTAAGGAGCGCATTGCGGTTTTGCAATCGGATGGGTGAATCGGGTGCCAATAGATATTGCTTGTCAAGGGCTGTGCTGAGGCCCAGCGCTTGCGACATTGCGCCGGGGCCGGTGGTCAGTGCGGGTTTTACCTGTTGCATATTTCGACGAAGGAGCATGGTGTCTACACCTTCCACTGGTTCTATGGCGCGTATTAGCACGGCATGGGCAGTTTCTTTTGGTCCTGTCACGACATTGAACAAGTGATGGATGCCGTAGCACAAATAAATATAGGCATGACCGCCCTCATGAAACATGGTTTCGGTGCGGGGCGTACGTCGATTGCCATAAGCATGACAGGCGCGGTCGTCGGGCGCACGGTAAGCTTCTGTTTCGCTGATACGGCCTATGGTGCGAATACCTTCCATTTCGGTGATGAGGTAGCACCCAAGGAGGTCTTTGGCAATTTGCACTACGTCGTGGCGGGTAAAAAAGTCGGGAGGCATTATTTTTGTTTAGGGGTTGAGGGGTTTAGAAGTTGAGGGGTTGAGGGGTTTAGAAGTTGAGGGGTGTTTTTTTCCGAAATGATCTCTGCGGCAATAGAAATAGCGATTTCTTGGGGCGTTTGGCTATTTATTTTTAGGCCAATGGGGGCGTGTATCCGGCTAAAAACATCCATATTTCCCATTTCTGTGCGCAACCGTTGCATCAAGGTGTCAATTTTGGCGGCGCTGCCCAATACACCGAGATACCGAACGGATTTTTTCAATAATTGGCGCAATACTTGTTCATCGGTTCGATATCCGATGGTCATAATTACCACGTAAATATGGGTGCCTTCGGGAATAAAATGACCGACTTCATCGTAATTATTTACGATTATTTTTTCCGCTACATACTGGTTTTTTTTCAGGGTATTCAGATCGGGGCGATCATCGAATAAGCTAATGTGAAAATCTAATTTTGACATTAATTCGGACAAGGCAAGCGCGCAATGCCCTCCACCAATGATGTATAGCCGGTTTATGAACCCTAATGGCGCTTCGAAAACAAAATTCGTATCGTCGGAGGACTCAAATCGAGGGTCAGAAAGGGTCTCTTCTGCTTTTTTTTGTATTTTTGTTATTTCAAAACTGGTATTTGTTCCACCTTTTTCCATCCGCAACAGAGCAGGGTGGTGTTTTTTTAGACAATGTATTGCTGTCGTTACTGACCGGAGATGCTGTTCTTCCAAAGTCCAAAACAAAACAGTTTGTTCTCCGGAGCAAATCATTCCGCTTTGATATTGTGGTGCGGTTTTTTGATGAATCTGGCGTTTTAGGGCAGTAAATTCTGCTTTTTCCCGTAATTTGGCTTTGGCCAATTCCACCAATTTAACTTCCATAATTCCGCCCCCAATGCTGCCGCTAATGGCATCATCTTCTCCAACTGCCATTTTAAATGCCTGCCTGCCAGGGCTACTGCCACTACTATGGGCTACTACCAATAACATGACGCACTGCTTTTTTTTTAGTCTGGAAGCGATAAATTGCCACATAAATTGTTTTGGTGTTTTGGTGTTTTGGTTCATCCCGTGAAATCCTTCAAAAAAAATCCTGTCAATTACATCCCGTGCAAGCCGCGAAAAGCCATTTAGCCATTCAACACTTTTTCGGCGGCGGCTTTCCCAATCACAGCGGTGAGTTCTTCCAAACTGGCTTCCTGCACCTTGGCTAAGGAGCCGTATTGTTTCAGGAGTTTTTCGGTGGTTTTCGGGCCGATTCCGGGGATGTCTGTGAGTCCTGTTTTCAGGAAATTGCGGCTGCGCTGGTCGCGGTGGAAGGTGATAGCAAAACGGTGTGCTTCATTGCGCGCCTGTTGAATGAGTCTGAGCGATTCCGATTTTTTATTGATGAATACGGGTACGGAATCTTCCGGAAAAAAAATTTCTTCCAAGCGTTTTGCAATGCCGATGACGGTCACTTTTTGGTCTATATCCAAGGCCCGCAGGCTTTTCATTGCTGCGCTTAATTGCCCTTTTCCTCCATCTATGATGATGAGTTGGGGGAGGCTTTGACCTTCGGCGAGCAGTCGTTTATAGCGGCGTAATACGACTTCTTCCATCGTAGCAAAATCGTTGGGGCCATCCACGGTTTTTACGTTGTAGTGGCGATAATCGCGTTTAGCGGGCTTGGCATTTCGGAACACCACACAACTGGATACGGGGTTGGTACCCAGCATATTGGAATTGTCGAAACACTCAATATGGAGGGGTATGGCATCCATATTGAGGTCTTGTTGCAGGGTGCGTAAAATGCGTTCGGCGCTGGTTTGTTTGCCTGTTTGGTTGGCGGCTTCTTTCTTTTTTTGCAACAGGTGATACTGCACGTTTTTTTCCGAAAGTTCGAGCAGGCTTTTTTTGTCGCCAATTTTGGGTACGGTGATGAGCAGGTGTTTGCCAAATTCATCGGGAGAAAGTACTACCGGAAAAGGCACAATAATTTCTTTGACGATGCTTTCAAAGCGCTCACGCAACATAGAAATGGCAAAACTTAACAGGGTTTCTTTGTCTTCATCTAAGTTTTTGGTCAGCGTCAGCGTGTAAGCATGGATAATGGCTCCGTTTATTACTTTCAGGTAATTGACGTATGCTTCTTTTTCGTCTTCGGCTAAGCTAAACACGTCTACATCCTGAATATTGGGATTCACTACGGTACTTTTGCCCTGATAATCTTCAAAAATAGTCAATTTTTCTTTCAGTAACTGGGCTTGTTCAAAATCTAATTTCTCGGCAGCGCGCTGCATGGATTCGCGCAGATGGGTCTTTACCGCGCTAAAATTGCCTTTTAAGATATTTTTTATCTGCTCTATTTTATGGTTGTACAGGTCTTCTGTTTCTAAACCAGCACACGGCCCCGCGCAGTTTTTGATGTGATATTCTAAGCAGACTTTAAATTTTTTCTTCTGAATATTTTCTGCCGAAAGTGGCAAGGTACAGGAACGCAGTTGAAATAATTTTCGGATCAATTCTACGATCTGCGCTACTTTGCCTTTTGAAAGGTAAGGGCCAAAATACTGGGAGCCGTCACGAATGGGTTTTCGCACGGTTATGATCCTCGGGAATCGCTCTTTTTTAATACAAATGTAGATCAGGGGCGATTTCTCATCCTTGAGCATGACATTGTAGCGGGGCAGGTGTTTTTTTATGAGGGTATTTTCCAGCAACAGTGCGTCCTGCTCGGTTTCTACCAGCGTAAATTCAATGCGGTCGGCGTGGCGAACTAATACTTTGGTTTTGGCCAATTGATGTACCCGTTCACCAAAGTACGATGACAGGCGATTGCGCAGGTTTTTGGCTTTACCTACGTATAATATGGTGCCTTCTGCATCAATAAAACGATAGACACCGGGGTCTAAAGGGATGCCGGGGGCAAATTGCCGGAATTGTTCGGTGGTCATATAATGCCTTTCGTTGTTGGCAGTTCGCGGTTATTCGGGTCGCGACGCACGGCCATTTTTACTGATTTGGCAAAAGCCTTAAAGATGCCTTCTATTTTATGGTGTTCATTTTGTCCCTCTGACCGGATATGGAGGTTGCAACGCGCTGCATCGGAGAAGGATTTGAAAAAATGATAAAACATTTCTGTGGGCATTTCTCCTATTTTTTCCCGTTTGAATTCCGCCTCCCACACGAGCCAGGGCCTGCCGCCAAAGTCAAGGGCCACCTGTGCCAGCGTGTCGTCCATGGGCAGGCAAAAACCGTAGCGTTCGGTGCCGCGTTTGTCGCCCAACGCCTTTACAAATGTTTCGCCGAGTGCCAACGCCGTATCTTCGATGGTGTGGTGTTCGTCAATGTGCAGGTCGCCTTTGGTTTGGAGGTACAGGTCAAGTTGCCCGTGCCGGGCCAATTGATCGAGCATGTGATCGAAAAAACCGAGGCCGGTATGGATATTACTTTTACCGGTACCATCTAAATTAAGGTCTACGGTGATATCCGTTTCCCGCGTGGTTCTGCGGTGTTGAGCGCGGCGTGGGGGCAGTTTCAGGTGCTGATAAATATGTTCCCAATCGGAAGCGACCAACTCGATTGGCAGGTTTTGCTCCGCAGGGTGGTAACCGGGCTGCCCGGCTGCAATCATTTTTTCATTGCGGACCAAAATGCTGCGTGTTCCGAGGTTTTTCGCCAATTGCATATCGGTGAGCCGGTCGCCAATCACGTAAGAATTGGCTAAATCCACGCTGCCATCTAAGTATTCCGTCAGCATAGCAATACCGGGTTTCCGGGTGGGCAGGTTTTCATGCGAAAAAGAGCGATCAATATGGATGGCCCTAAAGGACACCCCTGCGCCGGCTAGGGTGTGCAACATTTTATTGTGTGCCGGCCAAAAAGTAGCCTCCGGAAAGGAGGCGGTACCCAGCCCGTCCTGATTGGTTACCATAACCAAATCGTAATCTAATGCTCGTGCGATGCGGGCTAATGCAAAGATAGCCCCCGGCATAAAGGCTAATTTTTCGAGGCTGTCAATTTGAAAATCGTGCATCGGTTCTTCAATGATGCAGCCATCGCGGTCTATAAAAAGGATTTTTTGCATAAATGTAGTATTAGGAACGGGTACGCAATAACTTGTACCTTTAATATGATTCTTTTCACTCAACCCACTATCTTTTTGGTTAAATAGCCACTATTAGTACAAAAAGATAGTTGTTTGACCAAAACTAATCTGCCTGAAAAGTACAAGTTATCATTTACCCGTTCTTTAATTGGGCAAAGGTAAACGATAAATGAAAAATCTGACAGGAATTAGCTGAACTGATTGAATTTGTTACAATAATATTGCACCATTTTAATTTCACTATGGTAGTCACGAATGTGCTAATTTTGATAGCTTCTTACTTTTTACGGAAGCAGTATAAAAAAATATTTGCAACTATACCAGCCGCAATTATGCCCAAATACCATGAAAAACAATAAAATTTTGAACAACTCGCCCCAATTCTCGTTCAAGAAACGAGTAAATAATAACTTAACCATAAAATGTGTCCCTTTTAGTGCCATACTACCCATCTTTTTGCTTTCAGCGTGCTACTATTAGCGCAAAAAGATGGTTGTCTGACCCAAAAATGATCAACCTGAAATGATCAACTTATTATTTACTCGTTCCTAAGAAAACAAATTAGCCGTACAGGAAACAAATTTACCCAAATTTTTACAAGAAACTAAAAATTTGTTATGCGCTTTTTCGGTAAAAGCATCAATGCTTTCCCGTGCCACACTCCCACTTGCACTTCATGTTCAACGCTTTTATCTGGAAAATGGCCTGGCGCGACAGCCGTCGCAACCGCGCCCGATTGTTGCTGTTTATTTCTGCTGTGACGGTAGGTATTGCTGCGCTGACCGCAGTACGCTCTTTTAGCCTCAACCTGCAGCGCGATATAGACCGGGAAGCCAAAACGCTCCTCGGAGCAGACCTGTCTATTGAGGCAAGGCAACCTGTCTCCGATTCTATGTTGGCCTATTTTATGCCGCCGGGTGCAGAACAGGCAAAAACGGTTAGCTTTATCAGCATGGTGCGCTTTCCTAAAAACGGCGGTACCCGATTGGTCCAGGTGCGAGCGTTGGAAGGCAATTTCCCATTTTATGGCAAATGGAAAACCGAGCCTGGTAATGCCTCCATGCTACTGCGTCAGGGTGGAGTGGCGCTGGCAGAGCACGCGCTGTTGTTGCAATTTGAAGCACATCCGGGCGACAGCATTCAGGTGGGCAATATCTCTGTGGCCATAGGCGGCGATTTAATGTCTTCTGCCGGGCGGGCGGGCATTGCCTCGGCCATTGCACCGGTGGTATATATTCCAATGGCCTTGCTGGAATCCACCGGGCTGGTGCAACGGGGCAGCCGATTGGATTATCAGTACTTTTTCAAATTACCCAATGGTTACAACGCCGATTCGCTGATTCAGCCGCACAAAAAACAGCTACAGGCGGCCAATTTAGATTGGAGCACAGTAGAAGGCCGCAAAGAAAATATCGGCGCAGCATTTGGCAACTTGGGGATGTTCCTCAATTTAGTCGGATTTATTTCACTCCTGTTGGGTTGTATTGGGGTAGCGGGCGCTGTACATATTTATATCAAAGATAAATTGCCAACGGTGGCCATTTTGCGGTGCCTCGGTGCCAGTGGCCGGCGGGCTTTCTATGTCTATCTGTTGCAGGTCAGCGGTATTGGTTTGGTGGGCGCTTTGGCGGGCGCAGCGCTGGGGTCACTCATTCAAAAAGTGATGCCAATCCTAATGCGCGACCTGTTGCCTTTAGAAAACGTTAGCACAGATTTTTCGCCCGGCCCGGCCATTCAGGGCGTATTATTGGGCATTACAGTGGCGGTATTATTTGCTTTGCTGCCACTGTCAGGTATTTTACGCACGTCTCCCCTGCGCACTTTACGGGCTTCTTTTGAAAACCAGGAACAGGACAACCGGATGCTGCGATACGGTGTGTATACGCTGATACTGCTGGCTATTTTTTTGTTTACCAATAGTTTAGTGGGGTCGTGGCAACAGGCATTGTGGTTTATGGGTGGTATCAGTCTGGCGTTTTTGATACTGTATGCCATGGCGATGTTGTTGACCTGGTTGCTGCGCCGGTTTTTCCCAAAAGGGTGGCGCTATGCCTGGCGGCAAGGCATAGCCAACCTGTTTCGCCCGGAAAATCAGACCGTTTTATTGATGGTTACCATTGGATTGGGTACTATGTTGTTATCCACCTTGTTTCTGGTGCGCAACCTGCTGTTAAAACAAGTAGAATTTGCCGGAGCCAATCAGCAACCCAATATGGTGTTATTTGATATTCAGACAAAAGACAAAGACAGTGTAGCCGCCTTGGTACGCACCTATAAAATGCCGGTTTTGCAGGAGGTACCCATTGTAACCTGCCGCATAGAAACTGTGGACGGCCGCAACAAAGTTCAGGACGAATTGGATAGCCTGAATGCCTTGCCAGGGTGGGTATGGGATCGGGAATACCGGGTTTCTTTCCGGGATACACTCATTGAAACGGAAAAAGTAATAGAAGGTGCCTGGGTCGGTACGCATATACCGGACAGCGGCCCCGTAAAAATTTCTATTTCAGATGGATTGCAGCGCGGTATGAAGGTAAAGCCAGGTGCTAAAATAGTTTTCAATGTGCAGGGTACCCGGATAGAATGTGAGGTAGCCAGTGTACGGCAGGTGGATTTCAGCCGGGTACAAACCAATTTTTTAGTGCTGTTTCCGCGTGGCGTATTAGAAAAGGCACCACAGTTTCACGTGGTAGTCTCCCGGGTAGAAAGCACCGAACAATCGGTTGGTTTTCAATCAGAATTGGTGCGCCGCTTCCCCGGCGTATCCGCCATTGATCTGACCCAAATTCTGAAATCGGTGGATGAAGTGTTGCGTAAAGTATCTTTTGTCATTCGTTTTATGGCATTTTTCAGTATTTTAACCGGGCTTTTAGTCTTGTTAAGTTCCATTTATCAGGGAAAATTTGCTCGTATACGCGAAAGCGTTTTATTGCGAACGCTGGGGGCTTCGCGGCGACAAATACTCCAAATTAACATCATTGAATACCTGCTATTGGGTGCTTTGGCCTGTCTTACAGGGGTGCTGCTTTCTGTGGCGGGCGCTTGGGCATTAGCGTATTTTGCCTTTAAAATACCGTTTCGGCCAGAGTGGTCACCGTTATTACTTACCTTTGTTTCCATTACGGCGCTCACCGTACTCATTGGATTGTTAAACAGCAGGCAGGTATTAAATCAGCCACCCTTGGAAGTATTGCGAAGCGAGGGATAAAGCGGCGCGGGAATAACTTAGTACACTATAATTAATTTGGTGGTTCGGTGAAATATTTTCAGTTTTTAATTTTATTAATTGCTTTATTATCAATAGTTTACGCAACTATTGACTGCGTGCTATTGACTGCGGGCTACTTAAATTACCCAAGGTAACGTAAATTATATACTTTTGCCTCGTTTTTATCCATACATTTTCCGCCAATGTTCAACGCACGTACTTTTTTTGTTTGTTACTGCCTGCTTTTTGCTGCCTGCACCGCTGACTCCGGCAGCAAAACATCTTCCACAGAAACAGCGCCCGCACCGGATCGGGCGATATTGGATACCTTCGCAGATATTCAGGTACTCCGCTACGAATTGCCGGGTTGGGATCAACTTGATTTGCGCCAAAAAACCTTTATTTATTACCTTTCCGAAGCGACCCTTGCCGGCCGCGATATCATCTATGACCAGCACTGCAAATATAACCTTTTCGTCAGGAAAACCATAGAAGCCGTCTTTGATACTTATAAAGGTGACCGAAAAAGCGCCGATTGGAAAAAATTTGAAACTTACGCCAAAAGAGTTTGGTTCAGCAATGGCATTCATCACCACTACAACGAGACCAAATTCACGCCGGAATTTACCCAGTCTTATTTTATTGAATTAGTACAAAACTCCGACCCGAAAGCCTTGCCCTTGCGCGACAAAGAAACACCGGCTACCCTGATCTCGCAATTAGGGCCAGTCATATTTGATGCCGGGTATTTGTCAAAACGCACTAATAAAGACGACAATGCCGATGTGATACGCCAATCTGCGGTCAATTTTTATGAAAACATGAGTGCCGATCAGGTAGATGAATACTATCAGGCTAAGATAAAAGAGGCTGGCTTGAATCCGCCGCTTTTTGGGCTGAATTCCAAATTGGTGTACGCTGACGGGGCCTTTACAGAATTGGTGTGGCGTGCCGGTCAGGGAAATATGTATGGCGCTGCCCTCGACAAAGTGGTGGCAAACATAGAAAAAGCCATACCTTTTGCCGAAAATGACCAGCAAAAAAAAGCAATGGGACTGCTGGTAGAATATTTCAAATCTGGCGACCTGCGCAAATTTGACGAATATAACCTCGCTTGGGTGCAGGATACAGCGAGTACTATTGACTTTATCAATGGATTTATAGAAACATACCACGACCCAAAGGGTTATAAAGCAGATTATGAAGCCATGGTGCAGTATAATGACCCGGAAGCTACCCAAAAAATGGCGGTTATCAGCAAAAATGCGCAATACTTTGAAGATAACAGCACCATCCCCGCCCAATACAAAAAGAAGAAAGTAAAAAGTATTTCTTATCGGGTGATCAATGTGGCCATGGAGGGTGGAGATTGCGCACCGGCTACACCCATTGGCGTGAACCTGCCCAATTCCAACTGGATACGCGAACAAGGATCCAAATCTGTCAGCCTAAGCAATATCGAAAATGCATACGGAAAAGCCGGAGGTGCGCTGGCTACCACAGAATTTGCCCACGACCCGGAAGAAATTGAAAACGCTAAAAAATATGCGGAGGTTTGCGGGAAAATGCACACGGCGTTGCATGAAGTGATTGGTCACGCCAGCGGACAGCTGAAGCCTGGCGTGTCCGAGCCAAATGTTACCCTGAAACAGTATTCCAGTACCCTTGAAGAAGCCCGGGCAGATTTGGTGGCACTTTATTATATGCCCGATCCGCAGTTGGTGACGTGGGGATTGCTGCCCGATGCCAATGCCTACAAAACCGAATATGATCAATATATCCGAAACGGGCTACTCCAGCAACTTCGTCGCATCAAACCCGGCGATAATATCGAAGAAGACCACATGCGCAATCGCCAACTCATAGCCGCATGGGTTTTTGAAAAAGGGGCAAAGGACAGCGTGATTGCTCAGGTAGTTAGGAACGGGAAAACTTATTATGACATCCGCGATTATGCCAAACTGCGTACTTTATTTGGTCAATTGTTGAGCGAAATTCAGCGTATTAAATCGGAAGGAGCGTATCAAACTGCTCGCCAGCTGGTGGAAACCTACGGCGTAAAAGCAGACCCAAATACGGTGAAAGCAGTAAAAGCCCGCTATGCCGAATTGCCTACTAAACCTTACAGCGGATTTGTGCAACCAAGACTTGTGGCGGTGCGGGATGCTAACGGAAACATTACGGAGGTGAAAGCAGAAACAGAAACAGATTTTGTCCGGCAGATGCTGCGATACGGAAAAGAATATAGTTTCCTGCCTGTTCATAACTAGATATTGAAGGTGCACAGGTGCTATAACATTTTACAGCACCTTGCATCTTCATAGAGATAAACATCTTACATTTTTCTTGCTATTTAACAAAGGTTAAAATAAAGATCATTATTTTAACTTTCGACGGCTAAAGATACGCATGGTTTATTAATATTATCAAAAAAAATTAAAATTAATTTATAATTTATAATTAATCTAAATTATAAATTAATCCTGTTTTTATATAACCCCGCTAAATTGCGTTAAAATATGCGTTTTTCTTAAAAATATAAAAGAAATTAGCACGAAAAATACAAAACAACGTACTTTTGTCGTTCGCTATTCTACACAACACATCATTCGATCACTTATATGACTTCCAACGCCTTATTGGCCTCCTTTTTCTTCCTGCAGATGGCCACTGGTGCCACCACCGATGCCAAAACCGCCTCTTCAAAGAGCCTTTTTGAAATCATTATGGGCAGCAGCGCCTCCGGTCTCGCGGTTATCATCGTGCTGCTCCTGTTGTCATTTGCCGCCACCTACATCATCATAGAGCGGTATTTTACCCTGACCCGCGCCGCACAGGTAGATCAAAACTTTATGAACAGCATCCGCGTCAGCGTGGAAAGCGGCAACCTTCAGGCAGCAAAAGCCCTCTGTCAGAGTGTGGATGCGCCCATGGCACGTATGGTAGAAAAAGGACTTGACCGCATTGGTAAGCCTTTGGACGACATCAATAAAGCCATTGAAAATGTGGGCAACCTCGAATTGCTGAAATTAGAGAAAAATCTCTCTACCTTAGCCTCCATCTCCGGCATTGCGCCGATGATCGGCCTGTTGGGTACGGTAATTGGTTTGATCATTTCCTTTCAGGATATGGCTGCTGCTACCAACATCACCCCGCAGGTACTTTCCAACGGTATTTATCACGCCCTGACTGCTACCGCATTCGGTTTGCTGGTATCCATTATTGCCATGGCAGGTTACAACCTGTTGGTATCCAATTTGGATAAGGTTATTTTCAAAATGGAAAATACGGCTGCCCAGTTCATGGACCTGCTACAGGAACCCTCCAGATAAGTAATGATGCAGGATAAATGATGGACGATGACTCCTGTGACTTGCTCATAATCAGGCAATAAGGGAGCATCAAAACCGCGTTTATTTGTGTTCACGTACTTAATACCAAGTTTTGTAAACGTAATTTCGCATAAATAATAATTATTCATAAATGGCTCTCAAACGAAGGATCCGTGTAGAACCGGAATTTAGCCTTGCTGCCATGATTGACGTCATCTTCCTGCTATTGATGTTTTTCATGCTCACCTCAAAGTTCGTTACTCCTAACGCATTGAACCTACAGCTGCCTTCCAGCAGTTCTACCACCATGGCATCGCCCTCGCTGGCGGTGTCTATTGACCGAACGGGGCGTTTTTACTTAGATGCGAAGCCCATACCGGAAGCCAACCTCGAAAATGCGCTGAAAGCACAAATTCGGGCCTCCGGCAAGGAACCCAAAAACACCACCATCACACTTGTGGTAGAAAAAACAGCTACTGTAGAGCACGTGGTATATGTGTTGGATATTGCCAATCGCTTACAGGTAAAAACGATTTTAGCAACCGACCAGAAGCCGGACCCGAAAAAATAGAAGGTGGAGAGGGGTTGAGAAATGAAGGGGCTTATACTCCCTACATTCTTAACTCCCTGTTATTCCCTCGTTCCAGCGCAATTATGACCAAAAATAATTGTGTAAAAAAAGCAATCATAGCATCCTGTCAAAATACCCTAATCTCCAATAACTAATCACTAATATGGCAGTCAAAGCAACTATAGCAGAACGCGAGAATCGTACAACCGCTTTTTTGGGCAGCAGTATTTTCCATGCCCTGCTGTTGGCCCTTCTCATTTTTTACCGTTTTTCCGCCAGTGAACCCATGACGGAAACACCCGCTATTCTGATTGACATGGGCGGTGGTGGCGACAATGCCGCAGCTGGTCTGCCCGATCAGGGCCAAGGCGACGAACCCGCTCCCATTGGGGAACAGCTGGAAGACCCGTCCGTCACCGAGCCCGCAGACGTTCCGGAACCAAGTCCGGCAAAACCGACCCCTCCGGCCAGCAAGCCGGCCACGCCTACGCCTTCTACTCCTACAAAAATAAACACGCCCACGAGCAACGACCCCGATGTGGCTGCTTTGAAAAAGGCCGATGCTGACAAGCGCAAACAGCAACAGGATGACCAGGATCGCATCCGAAAACAACAGGATGACCAGCGCATTGCTACTGAAAATGAGCGCCGCCGTCAGCAGGATGCCGCCGACCAAAAACGCCGCGAGCAGGAAGAACGCGACGCAAAAAAAGGCAAGTTTGGCAGCGCCTTTGGCAAACCGGGTGGCACCGGTACCGGTCAGGGCAACACTGGCAAACCCGGCAACCAAGGCATACCCGGTGGCACCGGCGACAATCCATTTGGTAAAAGTAACGGCGATGGTGGCGGCACCGGCGGCGGCAGTGGCACCGGCACCGGCGCATCTGTTGGTGGCGGATTAGGTGGCAGAAAGGCGTTAGACAAAGTAAAACCCAATTATAATTCCAACAGCCAGGGGGTGGTGCGCGTCGCCATCTGTGTGGACGACGATGGCAATGTGAGCAGCGCCAAATCTACCTTGCAGGGTTCTAGTACCAGCGACGGTTCGTTGAAGTCGGCAGCGGAATCTGCCGCACGGCGTTGGAAATTTGCGGCAGCACCCGGCTCCGGCGAGCAATGCGGATGGATTGATTTTCGTTTTTCACTTAAATAAGGGATGCTCGCTCTTTTTCGGAATAACCGAACTACCTCTGCCATTTTGCTGCTGGTGTATGTTGTGTTAACCAGAATATTAGCATTAGCGGGGTACATACATCCCGACCCTGCGGAGACGGCTCCGGGTGGTTTGGTATATCAGCACCTGTTTGGTGGGATCACGCAATTTTCAGGTTGGTCTGTTGCGGCGGCGGCCATTTTAGTGTATATCCAATCCCTCGGGATAAATTATGTAGCCGATCAGTATCGGCTCCTCCCCGACCGTACCTGGCTGCCCGGTGTTTTTTATGTGTTGGTCACGGCTTTTTTACCCGAATTTTTGTATGTATCACCTCCTTTGGTCGCCGTTACGTTTATCCCGGCTGCCATATTTTATATTTTCAAATCGTATAAAGTATTAGAAGTTCAATACCGGGTATTCGATAGTGCTTTTTGGCTGACCGTTGGAAGTTTGTTTTACCCTCCCGTGTTCCTGTTGCATATTGCCGGATTTGTTGGGTTGTTATTGGTGCGTTCCTTCAAATTTAGAGAACGGGTGGTGTATGTAGTGGGCATTATTATACCTTTTTTTTTAGCCTGGCTGTGGTTTTATTGGCAAAACCTCGGAAAAATATTTTGGCGCGGACAGTTGACTGATTTCTTTGGCTGGTACCATTTTTCACCCGAATGGTCAACGCGCACCATAGTAGAGATCAGTTTGGTCGTACTTTTATTTCTGGTGCTGACCCTTAGTTACGGTGCCTATACCAACCGAAAACTGATTCAGGTGCGCAATTATGTGCAGGTTTTGTACCTCTTTCTCTTAGTTTCAGTTTTATCCATTTTGTTGCAGGGTAATGTGTACAACACCCATTTATTGCTTTTTATGCCTGCTGCGGGTATTTTTTTGTCTATGAGCATCTCCCAAATCCGTCGGGGATCTTTAGCAGAATTGCTGCACCTTGTGCTGCTGGCTGCCGCTTTTTTTATGCAAATTTTATAAATGAATTGAAATATAGGGTACTGCACGATTAAAGTATGGTGGCATAATTGTTGTAAATCAATCAGTTATAAAAATTTGAAGCGGCAAATGGTGAATTCTATCTCATGGCCAAAGCCAATTTCTATTTTGGTATTTGAGAAATTATACTAAAAACCACCTTCAAAAACGTAAGTTGTTGAAAACCAACCTCTTTTTCCATAATTTAAACGTTCAATACCGATTTTTTTGTTGCAAACCAAAGGTTTCAATGCTCTTTTTATTTTTGTAAATTTATTTTTTATCATAAAAGCATCGTGGCAAAAACATTGCAAAGTGCACCCCATTTGTATAACAGAAAGTGATTACTCCTTAGCCTGCGATCAACCAATCCCCGGAATTTGGGGTGTCCAAAAAGTGCAAAAGTGTCCTTGGTTATCAGGTATGAAAATATTCACCTTTGCAGGAGCAAAAAACAAGTATTTTCAGGAGATATAAAAATATTTTTTCAAAAATAATGGCGGACGTTGAAAAGCCCGAAAAGAGTAAGCACCAAGCCCCACAAGATCGCGAAAACCAAATGCTAAATCACTTTTATGAAAACGCCATATCCCGGTGAGTGCTCGAGCAAGCCGGGGTAAAAAGGAGCAATTCGGAAAATCCCTTTTCAATAAAAGAGTACGAACGCGAACGCCGAAAAGCGTATAAAGTAGGCAAAAATGTTTAATTTTTTTGATTATGAAAAATTTGAACTTTCGAAGTGTTGGTATTAATATTCTATCACTCTTCTTCATGGCATCAAGTGCTTTCATTGCGTTTTCCTTTGTACCACACAAAAAAAGTAGTATAGTGGGAGGAATCAAATACAATGAGACCATCAACACAATGCACCACATTGATCCTAACAACTTTGCAAGGCTGCATGAATTTGAAAAGGTTGGCCTAAAAGCAGTTGCGGAGCAAAGGCAAGCTGAAACGACTTTAGATGCAAACAATACTATTTCCACTACCATTGTACGCACCTATGCTCATAAAGAATGGATGATAATTCCTGCAAGCATTGCTGATAGTAGCAATATATGGCTTTCTCAGGTTTCAGTAGCAAATGGCGTACCTGTTTACCTTAATGCTTATCACTTTAGAAAAGTAGCATTAGTACTCAACCAGCGCTACGATTTGCATAACAGCCAATTTGAAGCCGAACATCAGAATTTATCGGATGAGAGTTATAATAATTTGATCCAGAGCATTGAATTTGATGAAGAAAAACCTCTTAGTGATTTTGAAAATAGTAAAAATTTTGTCTCTCAAAGACGTTATGTGGCTGATATTATGTCAGCTTGGCTTGATAATCCATTAGAGGAAACAGACCCACAAAAAGGGAAAGTAGATAATGTCGTTTTGGCCTCAATGATCAATCCAATGGATATATTTGTTATTGATAATGTGCAAGATACATTTGTTTCTATAAATTAAGGTAGTTAAGGGTGATTGGTGTTATGAACATGGTAATGTTACATTTTTGGGAAATTATACTATACAAGGAGATCCAGCAAGTTATAGGACTCGAATTTCCGTAAATTTAGATGGGGCTCTTGTCGGTGCTGTTTTAACCACGAAAATAAGAAACTTTAAAGTTCCACGAGGAGGAACTGGTTTAGGCTCACCTTTTGCCACTAGATTGTTTGTTCAACATACAGGGCAACCTAAAAGCCAGAGCTGTGAGGCTCGTGGAGGCACTATCAGAAATTCTGACGGACCCAAAATAAAAAAAACACTTCAAGTCAGTAGTTGGTCTTGGTTCCCACGTACATTTCATCAAAAGCCTGGTTTAGTAGATTTTGTTGGTTCCGCTGAGGTTGGACCTAACAAAGTTTTCATCACTGTATCGCTCTAAAATCTAATGAGTGCGTGATATGTTTGGGGAAAGCAATATGACATTTGGACAAATGCCAATGATCATTTATCCAATAACATAAATGAGCGGGTTTAACAAGTTTTGTGAAATTCTCCCCTTTTGAAATACATTGTGGTTCCTAAAATATGTTACGCACTCAAATCTAACAGGAGGTCTGTCATAAAGAGTAACTATCCAGCCAGTCATTTTTTGAAGATTTTTAACTATTTTATCAATTATTTATGCATTTGATTTAACGAAATTTAAGAATTATATTCTTGAAATTAAATTAATTCAATAAAAAACAGTTATTTATTC
>Ga0105044_10000257_pt1 | contig 63347 bp, 46 predicted proteins | sample MAT01_FD_78092 | JGI IMG/M metagenome (GOLD analysis project Ga0105044, IMG submission 78092) | Freshwater microbial communities from Lake Fryxell liftoff mats and glacier meltwater in Antarctica - MAT-01 | ecosystem: Environmental > Aquatic > Freshwater > Ice > Liftoff microbial mat | place...
GCAGTTGGGCATCACAACGGCCAATGAGCTGTACCTGCCTAACGGTCGGACGGTGAACTTCCAGCTCAAGACGTACGACGTGCTGCACTCCTTCTGGATTCCGCAGATGGGGGGCAAGCGTGACCTCATCTCGAACAAGACGAACTACCTGTGGTTCACGCAGAACAAGGACCTTCCTTCATCGGCCTGGAACGGCTTCTACGCCGAGTTTTACGGACCGTCACATGCGAACATGCGGTTCCGCGTGTACACGGTCACCCCGGACGAATTCAAGCAGTGGTCGGAGCATCAGGTGCGGCCGGGAATGTTTCCGCTCGCGGTCGCCGATACGGCTGCGGTGAAGATCGTTCCGGTGTCGCTCACCACGATGGCGCCGGGCGCTGCGCCTGTTGGTGCGTCGGTCGCGCTGGCAACTGAACCGCCGGTCTGGACCTTCCCGGCCGACAAGATCGCGAAAGAGTTCGGCTACGTCATTCCGAAAACGCCACTTCCGACCACGATCGCGTTCGATGAAAGCGTGTTGGACAAGGGCGATCCGGAGCGGGGCCGCCAGATCTACTCACGTAGCATGTGCATCGGGTGCCATGTGATTGCCGGTAACCCAATGAGCGCCGGTATCCTTGGGCCGAGTCTCACGCACATGGGAACGCGCCATACGATCGCCAGCGGTCTCTACCCCAATGATACGAAGCATCTGGCCTACTGGATCAAGAACGCCACGATCATGAAGCCGGGGAGCAAGATGCCGGCGCTTGGGAAGGGCGAGACGGACCAGAACACCAAGATGGTGATGAACGTCGGCGGTCTGACTGACGCCGAGATCGCTGATATCGTGGCCTACCTGCAGGCTCTCAAGTAACCGACTACCAGGCATCTATCGCGATGGCTACCCTCGCCGCGGCGCCCCCATACACCGAGAGCCACACGGAGCCCAGCACCACTGGGATCTGGAGCTGGCTCACTACGGTCGACCATAAACGTATCGGCGCGCTTTATCTCATTTCGTCGCTCTTCTTTATTGTTGTCGGCGGCATCGAAGCCGGACTGCTGCGTGCGCAGCTCGCAACGCCGAATGGCAAGGTGCTCTCGGCAGAGATGTACAACCAGATGTTCACGATGCACGGCACCACAATGATCTTTCTCGGCGTCATGCCGTTGTCGGCGGCGTTTTTCAACTTTCTGATCCCCCTGCAGATCGGGGCACGCGATGTCGCCTTCCCGCGACTCAACGCGTTCAGCTACTGGGTCTTCTTGCTCGGCGCGCTGTTCATCACGTTCCCGATCTTCTTTCAGATGGCGCCGGACGGTGGCTGGTTCGGTTATGCGCCGTTGAGCACGAAGGCGTACTCGCCGCAGATCAACATGGATTTCTGGGTAATCGGTCTCCAGATCCTTGGCATCTCGTCGCTTGCCGCTGGATTCAACTTCATCACGACGATCATCAACATGCGGGCGCCGGGGATGTCTCTCATGCGCATGCCGATCTTCACGTGGATGTCGTTTGTGGTGCAGTTCCTCGTTGTACTCGCGTTCCCGGTCATCACGGTCGCGCTCGTATTCTTGCAGTTCGACCGCTTCTTCGGCACGAACTTCTACACGGTCGCCAAGGGTGCTGACCCGCTGCTGTGGCAGCACTTGTTCTGGGTGTTTGGTCACCCAGAGGTGTACATCCTGATTCTGCCAGCGTTCGGTCTTGTATCAGAAGTGCTGCCGACGTTCTCACGGAAGCCGTTGTTCGGGTACCCGGTCATGGTGTACTCGGGGATTCTGATCGGCTTCCTCGGATTCGGCGTGTGGGCGCACCACATGTTCTCGGTTGGCATGGGCGCAATCGCCGACGCTGTGTTCTCGCTCACGACGATGCTCATCGCCGTGCCGACGGGCGTGAAGATCTTCAACTGGATCGCGACGATGTGGGGCGGTCAGATCCGCTTCACGGTGGCGATGAAGTTCGCGATCGGGCTCGTGGCGATGTTCACGATTGGCGGCATCTCGGGCGTTATGCACTCGTCGCCCCCCGCCGACCTGCAGCAGACGGACACGTACTTCGTGGTGGCGCACTTCCACTACGTGCTCGTTGGCGGCTCGTTATTCGGCCTGTTCTCTGGCCTGTACTATTACTACCCGAAGTTCAGCGGTCGCTTCCTCAGCGAGAAGCTGGGCAACTGGCATTTCTGGACGTTCCTGGTCGGCATGAACCTCACGTTCTTCCCGATGCACTTCAGCGGATTGCTGGGCATGCCGCGTCGCATCTACCAGTACGACGAGGGGCAGGGGATCGAGCTGTTCAACATGCTCTCCTCCATTGGCTACGTGATTCAGGCGATCGGTGTGCTCTTCGGCATGATCAACTTCTGGAAGAGCTGGAAGGGTGGCGAGCCGGCGTCGAGTAACCCATGGGGCGCGCCAACGCTTGAGTGGACGATCCCGTCGCCGCCGCCGGACTACAACTTTGCCGAGATTCCGCAGGTGAAGTCGCGCTACCCGCTCTGGAACATGAAGGGTGGCGATACGCTGGTGCACGAGACGACGCACGCCGAGGAGAAGGGGCGGACGATTCCGACGGCGAAGCAACTGGGAATCGTCATGCCGAATCCGTCGATCTGGCCTCTGGTCACTTCGGCTGGCATCCTTGTCATGTTCGCCGGCCTGATGTTTCTGGAGACCAGTTCGCTCCTTGGCACAGCCATCATGCTGACCGGATCGGCGGTGTGGATCGGTTCGCTCTACATGTGGCTCATGACGCCGCTCGAGGATCATCACTAGGATGACTGCAACCACAACTCCGACGCCGCCAGCACACGGCGACGGTCATGGGCATGGCGGCGGTGGACACTACACCACGCTTGGCCTCGACAATCGCAAAGTGGCGATTTGGACCTTCATCGGGTCCGAGTGCATGCTGTTTGCGTCGCTCATTTCGACGTACCTCATCTACAAGGGAAAGAGCCCGGAAGGGCCGTATCCCAGTGAGGCATGGACGAACCCGGCAACGGGGGAGCAGTTTCCGGCGATTCTGAATATCCCCGTCACGTCGTTCTCGACGTTTGTGCTGCTGATGTCTTCACTGGCGATGGTGCTCGCCTTGTCGGCGGTGCAAAACAAGCACGTACCCAAGAACACGTTTGGGGAGAAGCTGCTCGGCTCATCGAAGCTTTGGTTGTGGGCGACGTGTCTGCTCGGCATCACGTTCCTTGGGTGCCAGGCGTACGAGTTCACGTCGTTCATTCATGAAGGTCTTTCGATCCGCACGAACCTGTTCGGCTCGAGCTTCTTTACGCTCACCGGCTTCCACGGTGCACACGTGACCGCTGGTGTGATCTGGCTTTTCACGCTGTTGGCGATCGACTACAAGCGCGGACTCAATCCAGGCGATGCGACCATCGTCGATATCTGCGCGCTGTACTGGCACTTCGTCGATGTGGTGTGGATCGCGATCTTCACGCTCGTCTACCTGATCAAGTAAGGAGCAGGCGATGGCAAACGACGTTCAGGCCGGCAGTCACGATCACGACGAGTTTCACCCAGGATGGCCGACCTACTGGAAGGTTGCGCTCTTTCTGACCGTGATCACCGCGGTTGAAGTTTCGGCGTACTACATCCCGGCGTGGGAAACGTCGTGGATCTACGTGCCGAGCATGCTGTTCATGTCCGCAGTCAAGTTCGTCGTGGTCGTCGCGTTCTATATGCACCTCAAGTACGACCACAAGCTGTTCCGCGCGCTGTTTACGGGACCGTTGATGATCGCGACGGTCACCTTGATCGGATTGCTGTTCCTCTTCTCGAAGTTGGCCATCAAGTTGGGGATGCTGAGCTGAGAAACCCGTTACTCAAACCCACAACTCACCACTCACCACCAGTGGTCAAAGCGTGGTGAGTGATGGGTGCTGAGTTTTGGGTTTCGGGTTCCAAGAACTAGCTTCAATCCATGCTACTACATCCAGCGGCGCAGCTTTTGTGGACGAACTTTACGGTTCATCCGAGCACCGCAGTCGGAATTGCGGCCCTCGGTACAGCGTATTTCATGCGCGCGCGCCGGGGGCCGTCTGCTGCTGATCGGTTTCCGGTGACGGTTGGTGATGCCTCGCGCGCCGACGCAGCCCAGCTCGACGCGGCTGCCGCGCCGCAGGGTCCGAGTGCGGCGCAGCGCGCGAGTTTTGTGTTGGCGATGCTGTTGTTGTTCTCCACGCTGAACGGGCCGCTGCACGACTTGAGCGACTACTACCTGTTCAGTGCGCACATGGTGCAGCATCTGATTCTGACGTTGCTGGTGCCGCCCCTGATGATTCTTGGCACGCCGGGGTGGATGCTTCGTCCGCTGTTGCGCAACAAGACAGTCTACCAAGTCGCTCGGAAGTTCACCGGTTTCGGCGCGTGCTTCGCGATTTTCAACATCGTGCTCGCGTTCTGGCATCTGCCCCCGATGTACAACCTCGCGTTGGCACAACACCCGGTGCACATCTTCCAGCACCTGATGTTCATCTCGGCGTCGGTCTTCATGTGGTGGCCACTGACCTCGCCGTTGCCGGAGCTGCCGCGGGCATCATATCCGATCCAGATGTTGTACTGCTTCGTGATGGTGATCCCGATGTCGGTAATCTCGATTTACATCGCGATGGCAGACACGCTGCTGTATCCGGCGTACGCCGTTGCGCCGCGCGTCTTCGGAATCACGCCGATGCTCGATCAGCAGTACGGTGGATTGATCATGTGGATTCCCGGCGGCGTGTTCTTCTACGCCGTGATGACCGTTGTCTTTTTCAAATGGTCAGGCCGCGGAGAAGACAGTGAGGCAAGCGCGCAGGTGGGGTGGGTACCCAGCGCCGCAAAGTTTGCGAATAGCGGCGAATAGCGGAGAAGACGACGCTGGCCACGAGAACAGCGACACCAACAAGAATGGAAGAGAAAGAAGCAGCCACGAATCACACGAATTACGCGAATGTCACGCCGTTTACAACTAGCATAATTTTCATGGATTTCATGATTCTTATGCTATCGTGAACTCCTCGAGTTGGCGGACACATGCAGTTCGATTCGCGTACTTCGCGTAATTCGTGGCCAAGTAGGTGTGTGTCTCACCCAGCTGGAGCCAGTCACATGCCAGGCAGAAAGCCGTCGAGCGGGAAGCGGGCGAGCAAGAAGACCGTGAAGGCGACCGAGAACAAGTTCGGTAAGTCGGCACGCGTCGCGGCGCAAAAGGGGGGCAAGAAGCCGGTGGTGTGGCAACAGTCAGAGCGTGCGAAGCGAGTGCTCGACAAAGTGCCCGATGCGCCGGCGATAATGCCTGGCGCCGACATCTTCGACCCGAAGAGCAAGCTGAATGGCTACGCGATCACGTCGACACGAACACTCGATGGCTCGGTTTCTGCCGTCTTTCGCGCGTTCAACGATCCAACCAAACGCGATTGGTGTCACGAGCGGTTGTTCAGTGTGCGATCGACGGTGGCGCCGCGCATGCTCCGACTGGCGATGCCGGATGACAGTGTCGTTGCGGTCTCCATTGCGCGTCAGGGAAACACGCGCGCCCTGGTGACGCTCGAGCAGACAAAAATCGTCGACGCCGCGGCCGCTGCACGCGCGCGTCAGGCTTGGAAGGGATCGCTTGAACGACTGGCAATGATGTTGGACGAATAGGGCCGCGGGCGACTGCCGCGACCCTTCCAGCGCACCGCTCAGCTGTCCGCGCTGATACCGGCGAGTTCCTGCGACACGCGGCGCACGAGCGCCGGATGCTGACGCCACATATAGAGCCCCATCGCCCCAGCGCCGATCAGGTTGGCGATGAACACCTGCAACCAGGTGAGCTCACCAAACCCCTGCGAGAGCACACTCGTCCAGCCCACCCAGCCAACTTCGAACACGACGACGAGTCCCAAAAAGCCGATCATCATCGACGGTGTCTTCTCTGCCTGATTCACCACCCACGAGAAGACGAAGCCGATGCCCGTGAAGAGCGCGAAGTGGATCAGCGTGTAGCCGAGGAATGCGGTAGCCGTACTCGGTTCTGCATTGGCCAGAAAGAGTGTCGCGATCGACCTGCCGAGCATGATCGGGGTCGCCAGGAGGTGGCCTGAAATGGCATCGATGATGGCGAACCAAACCGCGATCGCGCTGGCGCCGATGAGACCGGCCGAGATCCCCTCGCGTGCAACGTTATTGCTCGTGGACATCTGATGCCTTGCTCCTGTCGAGATGGTTCTGGCAGATGAGAGTGAACGCAGGCTGCGCTCAGCGGCGGACTTGGGTGGGAACAGCGATTCCGCGTCTCTCGACATCCCTATAATTCGTTCCGTTCCGGGGATGCGCCAGAGCCGGTGCCACCCGTCGAGCGTCATCCGGTCAGGCTGGAGGTCGGTGGGCCCCTCGACAAACCCACGTTCCCCTCTCAGTCTACGCCACGCCGAGTCAGGCGTTCCCTCTCCCCAATTCCCGCCATGGTCAGACGCTCCGGTCACGCCGCGTTTCCTACTGTCATTCGCTCCGCATCGCTGCTTTTTGTGGCTTTCGCGACCGTCACCGCGTGCGGCGGTGGGACTGGAGGAGCGGATAAAGGTGCCAAGACTGCAGCCGGTCCGGCGTGCGTCAGCACTGATACGACTCCCGTGACACTTGCCGTTCGGGACTTCATCAAGACCGCAACGCCAACGCCGCAGCGGTATCTGAGTGCTGCCGGCACCGATTCCGCCGTGCCCGATGACGGCTTCAAAGTGTTGCAGGAGAAAGGGCCGACGTACTTCTATGGGGGCGATTCAGTCGCCCAGCGGAAGATTCGCGACAAGCTCGAGTCGGTGGGGCCATACGCCTCGTTGCTGGTGTTGTTCCGCGGCAAGAGCGAGGCGGACGGCGGTGCGACGGTGACCGTCAAGCTGGCGGGGCAGTACATCGGCGGCGAACACGAGGGGAAACGGGCGCCGATGAAGACCTACGTGGTGAAGTGCGATACAACGCACTGGAAGATTGTGACGTCCAACGTCGAGCCGGCGAGCTGATGGCCAAGAGCGAGCGGTTGATTTCTCTCGATGTGTTTCGGGGCATGACCGTGGCAGGGATGCTATTGGTCAACAATCCAGGGACATGGAGCGCGATCTATCCGCCGCTCGAACACGCGGCGTGGAATGGATGGACGCCGACGGACGTCGTCTTCCCGTTCTTCTTGTTTATCGTGGGCATCACGACCGAACTGTCGTTGCGCGTGCGTCGTGCGCGTGGCGACAGTGAGAGCACCATCGTGACACAGATTCTCAAGCGTGGTGTGCTGATCTTTGTTTTCGGATCGTTGTTGGCGGCGTTCCCGTATTTTCAGTGGACCGACATTCCGGGCGTTGTCGATCCATCGTTTCTCGATCGTGTGGTGTACCGCGTCGAGCATCTGCGCATCATGGGGGTACTGCAGCGCATCGGCGTGGCATACCTGTGCGGTGCGTTACTGACCTTCCGTACCAACGGGAAACAACAGCTCGTCATTGTTGGCGTGCTGTTGTTTGGCTACTGGGCGCTGCAGACGCTGGTACCGGTGCCCGATACCGGTGTTGCCGGGCGCTTCGTGCTCGACAAACCGGATCAGCTGTTGAGCGCTTGGCTCGATCGCACGGTGTTTGGCGCCAATCATCTCTGGAGCGGCAGCAAGACGTGGGACCCCGAGGGCTTATTGAGTACGGTTCCGGCGATCGGGACCGTGATGCTTGGTACGTTCGCTGGGCGATGGATCGGCGAGAACCAGCGACCGCTGTCTGAGCGGCTTGCCGGGCTGTTCTCGGTCGGCGCCCTGACGATGATGCTGGGGCTGATGTGGAACTGGGGTTTTCCGATCAACAAGAGCATCTGGAGCAGCTCGTACGTTTTGTTTACCGCAGGGATGGGTGCGGTCACGTTGGCGACCTGCATGTGGATCATCGAGGTGATGGGTTGGAAGCGATGGACGTTTCCGTTTGTCGTCTACGGGATGAACCCGATGCTCGCGTTTCTGGGCTCGGGGCTGATGGCGCGCATCACGTCAACGATCTGGCAGGTGGACGCCGGCAATGGAACGCGTATCTCCGCGCAGGGTCTCTTGTACAAGACGGTGTATGCGCCGCTGCTGCCACCGCGTGATGCGTCGCTGTTGTACGCCCTCAGTTTTGTCACGTTGTGGTTCGTTATTCTGTGGGGTGCGTGGAAGCGCGGGATCGTACTCAAAGTGTGAGTGCGGCGTGACTTTCAGGCGCGTTGCCCTTCCTCCTGGTTTGTGATGCCTCTGCGCCAGTCCTGTCGATCATTCAGAGTGCGCCTGATGCCGCGTCTCATCGCCGCTATCCTTGCCGTGACGATGCTCGACCCCGTCTCATCAATAGCGATCGCACAGGCGGGGTCGCGAACGACAAAGCGCTCGGTCAAGAAGCCGACGACGCGCAGCAGTGCGAAGCGGCCTGTCCGCGCGAGTCGCGCGCCGATCGTGCCGGTGCTGCGCTTCACGACACCGCGCGGCGCTGATGCGCTGCGAAGCGATCTTGCGACGTTGCTCGACAGTCGCACAAGGCAAGGGAAGTGGGGCGCGATGGTCATCTCGATCACGCGCGGCGACACGCTTTTTTCGCATGGTGCAGACGAGCGTCTTGTTCCGGCATCGACGATGAAGCTGTTCACGTCGGCATTGGCGCTCGAAAGGCTGGGCCCTGATCACATCTTCAACACCGACGTGCTGCGCGATGGCCCGCTCGATGCCAGTGGCACCATTCGCGGCAATCTGGTGCTGCGTGGAGATGGCGATCCGGCACTGTCACCACGTTTTGTGCGTGGGGGGCCGGAAGCATCGATGCAGCTCTTGGCGCGCATCACGGCCGGTGCCGGGGTAAAACACGTCACTGGCGACCTGATTGCCGACGCATCGGCGTTCGAAGCGCGACGCATTCCCGAAGGGTGGCTCAATCGCTACGCGGGCGCCGGGTACGCGGCGCCGTTTTCGGCGCTCTCGCTGAACGAGAACATCGTGATCGTGGGCGTGATGCCCGGCAAGAATGGCGTTGCCAATGTGTATCTCGAGCCGGCAACGCGGGGCATGAAGATCACCAGCACGGTGCGTGTCGTCGCCGGCAGTGGTGCGCGCATCAGTGCGCGTCGGCTGGGGGATGATCAGGTGCTGGTGTCGGGGACGATCGGCTCGCGCTCCGCGGGGGTACGCTACCAGCTTGTGGTCGGCGATCCGCCGACGTTCACCACGGGCGCATTCCGCGCCGCCCTCGAAGCGCAGGGGATCGTCATCGATGGTGCGATCCGTTCTGCTCCAACACCGCTTGGTGCAACGCTCGTGTCGAGTCTTCCGTCGCCACCGCTCGCACGGCTGGTGTCGGCGATGAATCGCGAAAGCATCAACCACTTCGCCGAACTGCTGTGGCGCGATGCGGCGCGCGGTGCAGATCATTCGGCCATCGGGTCTGCGGAAAACGCGAACGCCTCGCTGCAGAGTTTTCTGGTGAAGCAAGTTGGTGTATCGGCCGATGCGGTGACAGCGACTGATGGCAGCGGACTCTCGGTGCTCGATCGTGTCACGCCACGCTCACTCGTCCAACTGCTCAACCACGCGCACCACGCCTCGTGGGGAAGTGCGTTCCATGCCTCATTGCCCGTCGCCGGCGAGTCCGAATTGCTGCGCCGTCGCATGCGCACGACGCCGGCGCAGGGAAACCTGCACGCCAAGACGGGAACGACGAACGATGTGATCGGCCTCTCCGGTTATGTCACGGCCGAAAACGGTGAGATCCTGGCGTTTGCGTTTCTGTACAACGGCAACGATCGCTGGCATGCGCGTGAAACCATCGATGCCATGGGCCCGACGATGGCAGCGTTTTCGCGGGATTGAGAACAGCAGACAAACAACAAAAGCTGGCCACGAATTACGCGAATTCCGCGAGTAGGACGGAGTTATTCGCGGAATTCGCGGCCAGTAGTTTTTTTGCCTTTCTTTGCTGCTACTTCGTGCCGCGCAGGCGGAACTTGATTGAGGCGGGAGCGGGTACGGTGGCCGACGCGACGCGGGCGCCTGACGCGCGGGCTGCACCCTTCCTAGCGCGGCGAGCGGCACCGTCAGGCAGAGCGTGATCCCGCTGATCGAGGCGTGCGGCTGCGGAGGGCTCCAGGTTGGAACGAAGCCCATTGGTGCGCATCGCTCCAGCGACAAACGGTCCGGAGCCACTGCCCGTGACGAGCGTACTGTTGTAGCCAACCGCGAAGGCGGCACCCGAGCCGGTTGGAGAGCCGGACATGCTCCAGAGCAGCTCTGTGGTACCCGTGGACATTGTCTGCCACGATGTGCCGTTGAACCGAAGCATCGTACCCTGTTCGCCCGTGACGTAGATGTCACTCGCGGTCGGCCCCCACACCGAGGTCAGCACACGCGACGTACCGACCGACTGCGCCCCCCACGCCGCGCCGGTGAAGCGAAAGGCAACACCGGCGATGCCGCTCGCATCGACGCCAACTGTGAGCAGGTTGCTGCTCCCGCTCCCCCACACCCCGACCAGCACACCGCTGGACGTCGGCGATGATGACGTCCATCCGCTGCCGTTGAAGCGAAGCAGCGTGCCGTTTTCACCGCTGGCGAACACTTCGCCCGATGCCAGACCGTAAATCCCCCAGAGCGGATTCGCTGTGGTCGCCGAAATCGACCACACCGAGCCGTTAAAGCGGAGCACCTGACCGCTGGACGTGGTGGCGTAAACATCAGAGCTACTCGCGCCCCAGATCGCGGTGACGGAGGCCGAGGACGGGAAAGTCATCGTCGTCCAGCTACTACCGTTGAACCGAAGCATCGTGCCACTCTCGCCGCCGGCGAACGCATCGCTCGCACTCGCACCCCACACCGTGTTGAGGGTGACGGTCGTTGGTGTCGGCTGACGTGACCAAGAGCTGCCGTTCCAGCGATAGATGAAACCAAATTCGCCAACGGCCCACGCACTCGACGACGAGGTGCTCGATACGTCGAGCAGATCCGGTGCGAGACTGGTGGTGGTCCACGTGCCACTCACGTTACGCATCGCAGACCCACGCTGGCCACCGGTCCACACCGTACCCGCGGCGTCGACCGCCGCTGAGTAGAGACGCGGGCGATACGGCGTGGTTGGCACGCTGAGCGCGGACCCGTCGAGCTGCAGCAGCCCCCCATCGCCTGCGATAAACATGCGACCACCGTTCGCGCTCGATCCACTCACGGAATAGAGGTCGGCCGAGGACACGCCATTGCTCACGATTGTCCAGGTCGTGCCATCGAAACGGATGATCGTGCCAACCGATCCTACGGCTATGACACTCGAGGTCGACGTACCCGCGACACTGTACAACGTCTCGGTCGTCCGCGTGAGCAATCGTGTCCAGGTGCTGCCGTTGTATCTGAGCGCTTCGCCGGCGTTGCCGACCGCGAAGACCGTTCCGCTCGTCGACCACACGCCGTTAAGCGTCTGCGTGGAGCCCGTACTCGTTGCTGCCCACGCCGAACCACTGAGACGCAGGGCGGTGCCGTTCGCGCCAACCGCGTATGCAGCACCAACGCCCTCGACCCAGACATCCGTCAACACCCGCGTGCTACCAGACGACATCGACGACCATGACGATCCATCGAATCGCGCGACAATCCCACCCGTGCCGACCGCGATCACGTTGGTGAGCGCTGAACCGTGTACCGAGAGGAACTGTCCGCCATAGGTTGAACCGCGGGCCGAAAGCGACCAGCTGTTGCCATCCCATCGGTATACGTCCCCGATCACGTTGACGGCAAACGCGGCGCTCGCGCCGAACCCAACGGTCGAGATCACGTCTTCAAACAACGCGCCACCCAGTCGCGTGCTCGCCCAGCTGGTGGCGAGTTGCATGCTGCTCACGGTCACTGTCAGTGTATCCTGCTTGGTCGGATCAGCCGACGACACCGCCGTGATGCGTGCGCTTCCGCTCGTCACTGCTGTCACCAGTCCGGTACCGCTAATAGTCGCAATCGCCGGCGCCGCTGAGGTCCATGTCACCGACGTGCTGACACCAAGATCCCCAACTACCGTCGCACTCAGCTGCTGCGTCTGATTCGGCGAAATAGTCACTGGTCGTGGGGCGATCGCGACTGTGATTGGTCGCGATGCAACGGTGATCGACGCGGTGGCCCTTCTTGTCGTGTCGGCGACCGATGTCGCCGTAATTGTTGTGTTGCCCGCCGTGATCGCGGTGACGAGTCCCGTCGCATTGACCGACGCCACCGCCGGGTTGCTCGAGCGCAACGTGAACGTGGTGGGCAGTGAACCGCCCGCGGTCACGACGGCGTTGAGTTGGGCCCCCTGTCCGATGAACAGATTCGCCGATGTCGGCGTGAGGGTGATCCCGAATACGGACGGTGTACCAACCACCAACTGCGCAGCGCCCCGCTTGGTCGTATCGGCCGTCGCGACGGCCGTGATAGTGACGCCACCGCTGCTCAGCAGGGCGACGCTACCGTTTGACGAAACGGTCGCAACAGCGCTGTTGCTCGTACGCCAGCTGACGGTACGAGGCAGCGCGCCATCTGCGACAACGTTGGCTGACAGCGTGATCACGTCGCCTACAAATCCCGCCGCGTTGGCGGGGGTGACCGAGACCGAGCGGACGATCGGAACTACAGTGATCGTCGACGTCGCTCGGCGCATCGTGTCAGCAACCGAGATCATGGTGATCACCGTGGTGCCGACGGTTGTGCCCAGCACGGTGCCACCGCTGTTGACCGACGCAACCAGCGGCGCGCTTGAACGCCACGTGACGGCAGTGGAGACACCCGGTGCAACTGTCACGAGCGGAGTCAGAGTGCGTAGTTCCCCGATCGTCATGCTCACCGACGAGGGCGAGACGCCAACGAGCGGCGCTGCTGCAACGGTGACCTGCGCCGAGGCGCGCATGGTGGTGTCAACGGTGGAGATCGCCGTGATGGTCGTCTGACCGATCGCCATCGAAGACACGAGCCCTGTCGAGGAAACGTTCGCGACCGAGGGATTGTTTGAGCGCCAGGTCACGGTGCGAGGCAGTGGCCCGTCGGTGACGACATTCGCAATCAACTGATCCTGATCGCCAACCCACGACGCGATCGCGGCAGGCGTGACGGCAACCGAACGAATGGACGCAGTCACGGTGACAACCGATGTACCGCTGCGCGTCGGATCGCCGACCGATGTCGCGGTGATGACCGCGACGCCGGGAGCAATGCCGGTTACCTGACCGGTGCCGGACACCGTTGCAACGGACGGATCGGTCGATGACCACACCACCGATGTGCTCAGTCCATTGTCAATTGTCACGGCGGCGTTCAGCTGTCCACGCTGCTGTGTGCTGAGTGCGAGTGAGGCAGGGGTGACTGTAACCGCGCGTGCGGGGAGGACTGTGACGAGCACGCTGGCCTTCGCGCGCGGATCCGCGATGGACGTCGCGTAAACGATGCTTGTGCCTGGGGCGATCGCCGTGATGGTGCCCGTGGCATCAACCGTTGCCACAGATGCGTTCTCGCTGCTCCAGACAATGTCGCGCGACTGCGTTGAATCAACGTCGACAATCGGATCCACCGTCTTTTTGTCGCCGACCCACAGTGTCACGGCGCCGCCGCCTGGCGCGAAGGACACCGTCCGAGCCGGCATCACAGTGATGTTCGCTGTGGCGATGACCGTTGGATCTGCTGTTGCACTGGCACGCACCGTCGTCACGCCAAGTCCGACCCCAGTCACGAGCCCGGATGCATCGACGGTTGCGATGGACGGATTGAGCGTCGACCACTTCACCGACTGCGCGACGCCCGCGTCACCGTCAACCGTGGTGCGCAGCAGCTGCAAATCACCGAGGCGAACGGAGAGCGTTGCCGGTGTGATCGAGAGCGCGCGGATACCAAGCACCCGCACGTCTGCGTACGCGGCCGCATTCCCCGATGACGCACGCACGCGCGTAACGCCCGGCGCGCGGGCGACGAGAATCGCTGACGCACCGTTGCCCGTGACTTCAGCGATCGTGCTATTCTCGCTCGTCCACGTCACCGACGGCGATGTGAGCACTCGACCGCTTGCATCGCGAATTGTTACGGAAATCGTTTCGGTGGCACCAACGCCGCCCAATGCCACCGCGGGCGATGACATGTCCACGAGGGCTGCAGGGCCAGCGCCCGACGGCGCTGGCGGGGCGCCAGGTGAAGTCGGGTTGTCACCAGCGGCGCTGCAGGATGCGAGGACCGCGATCGCGATCATTGGAACAAAGTTCGCGACGCGCGAACGCAGGTGCTGAATTTGAAACGCGTAGAACATTGAGCCTCTGAGCGACCGGCGCAGTGCGCCGATCGGCGTTGTTGTGCAGTGTTGTACCGGGCCGTAACGCCCGGCATCGCGAGTGATTCGTGACATCACGCGTGGGGCCGCCTCAACACGGGCGTCCCATTCACAGACCAGACGTTCGACGGTGATCTGCGCCCGTTGCACAACAGGCACTTCCTGTTTCGTCGCCGGGGCCGTTGCCGCTGGCGTAACAGCACTCGGCCCAAATCCTCCCGGGAGCGCGATGGGCTGGTGGCAGCGGGTCATGACGCGGACGTGCGGTGTGAGGGCCGATCGCGTGTCGCGGCACAACGGCAAATACACGACGGGCTCACTTCCGAGGTGGAAGCGAGCCCGCTGTGTCATCTGTTCAAATCGATTGTCGCCATTGCTGCATCAGCTGCCTGTGCAGGGCCTCAACGACGCGGGATCGGTGCCGGCTGGATTCGTCGGCCGAGGCGCGTCGTGGAATCAGCGACCGCCCTTGCGGCGTGAAAGGCCACGCGTGGCCTGATTTGCGGCAGCGCCGCTCGCATCGCTGACCGTGACGGACGCGGTGCCGCTCCGTGAGGCGTCGGTCACCGACGTTGCCGTGATGGTTGTGAAGCCCGTCGAGAGCGCTGTAAGAAGTCCCGATCCATCAACGGTGGCGACGGTCGTGTCGCTGCTGCTCCAAGTCACATTCTTGCTGAGGCCGGATTCGATCGTGACCGCCGCGGTGAGCTGATACTGTGCGCCCAATGCAACCGTTGCCGAATCAGGTGAGATCTTGACGCTGCGGGCCGGAAGCACCGTCAACACCAGGCTTGCATAGGCACGCGGGTCAGCGACTGAAGTGGCGCGGAGGATCGCGGTGCCTTCGCCCGTTGCGGTGATGATGCCGTCTTCGGTCACGGTTGCAACCGCGCGGTTCTCACTCGACCAGATGACGTCGCGTGAATCGGTGGCATCGGCGTCGACGGATGCCGACACGGTGCGCGAATCACCAAGCCACAGCGTGACTGCGGCGCCGCCCGGGGCGAAGGAGACAGCGCGCGCCGGGTTGACCGTGACCGTGGCGGTCGCCGAGATGCGCGGGTCAGCGACCGATGTCACCTTGATGGGCGCAGTGCCTGCAGCAACTGCGTTCACCACACCGGTTGCGCTCACGGTTGCAACGCTTGGGTTGAGCGAGATGAACGTCAGCCCTTGTTCAGCGCTCGGGTCGGAATCGATGATGGCGCCGATCGACTGCGAGTCGCCAACGCGAACGTCGAGTGCACTTTGAGCGAGTGCGAGACCACGCACCCCGAAGACGCGAACTTCGACATCAGCGCTCAGCGAACCTGCCGATGCACGGAGCTGCGTGACGCCCGCGGCGCGTGCGACGATCGCGCCAGACGACGCAACCTCGGCGACGGCCGGGTTGGCACTCGTCCATGTGACCTGTGCGCCGACCGCGTTCCCCGCCGCATCACGCACCGTGGCGCGAACAGTATCGGCCGCGCCGATGCCATTCAGGGCGATAGCCGTAGTGTTGACGTCGAGCTTTGCCGGCGCGCCAACCGTGGGTGCGGTTACGCTGTCGGACGATGAGGAGCAGGCAGCGAACGTGAGGGTGGCAACTACGGTAGCCAGTGAACGACGGGACGTCGCTGTGAACTGGGGAAGCATCTGAATTCTCCGAGGCGTTTCGAAAGGCGACCGAGTTGTCGTCTTCATTGGGGGTGCCACCCGGTCTCGATTTCCGGGAGGGAACGACAGTCCGGTGGTTAGGACCGCGTTAAATTCTTGTATCGGCAGATAGACGCTCATTCGTCCCAACATTCCGTTTCGCCACGGGCACTCACCGTTGCATCGTTGGGCCGAGTGCCGGTGGCGAAACGAAATTGCCGGTTTTCGCATGGAAGCCGGAGATGCAGCAAGGGCCGGACTTCACGAAGAAGTCCGGCCCCTGGTTGGTTGTTGGTGCGCGCTACGGCGTGCCGATCATCTCCGGGCTCGTCGCTCCCGCCGTGGGCCGCCCGCGACTGTGCTCTGCATTCTGGCCGCTGCGGAGAGACGCGACGACACGCGGCTCCGGCCCGTGCGCAGCCCGGAGTAGCCCGCCGTTCCTCGACGCAACCCAGCGCGGGCGCGTAGGGCAGCGGCTGATGGGTCGAGCGTGCTGGAAGCCGGTGTCGAGAGTGCGGCCACGATCGGCGTGCCCGAGCCGCTGCCAACGAGGATGGTGCTGTTGTAGCCGACTGCGAACGCAGCGCCGGTTGCGCTTGGTGCCGCCGAGATGCTCCAGAGAAGGTCGGTCGTTGCCGTCGGTACCAGCTGCCAGGCGTTGCCGTTGAACCGATAGAGCGAACCCAGATCGCCCGTGACATAGACGTCGGTGAGTGCCGTGCCCCATGCATTCGTCAGCACGCGGTTTCCTTGCAGTGGGATGGCCTGCCACGCTGTGCCATCGAAGTTGAAGGTGAGCGAGTTGGTTCCTGCCCCGTCGGCCCCCACGGCAACGATATTGTTGAATCCGGTCATCCACAGACCGGCGATGGTGCCATTGGGTGGGGAGGGCATCGTGCTCCACGCCGTACCGTTGAAGCGCTGCACACTGCCGCCTTCACCACCGGCGTAGACCTCAGTTGGTGAGACGCCGAACACGGACCAGAGCGGCGTCGCGGTCGTGAGTGCGACACTCCAGGCCGTGCCGTTGTAGCGAACGACCTCGCCGGCATCGGTGGCGGCAAAGACGTTGGTCGGGCCCGTCCCCCAGATCGCCGAGATATTGGCGAGCGACGGGAAAGCCATGGACGACCATGTCGTTCCATTCCAGCGGAGCATCACACCACGATCGCCACCGGCAAACGCTTCGTTTGCACTCGGCGCCCACACGGAGCTCAGCGCGTTGAAGGTTGGCGTGGCTTGCTTGGTCCACGCGGTGCCGTTCCAACGATAGATGAAGCCGAACTCGCCGACGATCCACGAGTTGGTGGGGGAGGTGCTCCATACATCGAGCAGATCGGGCGCGACGTTGAGCGTTTCCCATTTGCCACCGGCCAGTCCGTTGCGCTGCACCACTCCCCGTTCGCCGCCCACCCAAACGACACCAGTTGGGTCGACGTTCACGCCAAACATGCGCGGCAGATACTGATCGGTGACCACAGCCGTGAGACTGCCCGCATCGAGCTGCAGCAGTCCGTCATCACTCGCGACGTAGCTGCGACCGGCATTGGCGGTGGTTGTGGAGATAGCCCAGATGTCGCCGCCCAAGCCGTTGTTGCCTACGATCCCCCAACTCGTGCCATTGAAGCGCAGGACGGTGCCGAAGGCGCCCACGGCCACCACATCGGTGAGCGATGTGCCGCTCACGGCGTTCAACGATTCACGAGTCGGTGGTGAGAGTGCGCTCCACGCGGTTCCATTGAAGCGCAGCGCCGTTCCGGTTCTGCCAACGGCGATTGCCGAACCGTTCGATGACCAGACGCCATTGAGGGCTTCGACGGTGCCGGTCGGGCTCGAGGACCAGTTGCCGAGATTGAGACGGAGTGCGGTTCCGTTCTCGCCAACGGCGAAGGCGGTAGCCGGCGACTCGACAAAGACGCCGTAAAGCGGGCGCGTTGTCCCTGATGTCATCGCTGACCACTGCGATCCGTTGAAGCGGGCAATAACACCGTTGTTGCCGACGGCGATGACGTTGTTGGGGCTCGACCCATGCACCGCGTTGAACTGCGTCGAGTAGATGGAGGCCGTGAGCGACAGACGCCACTCGGTGCCGGTCCAGACATAGACATCGCCGACGTAATTCACCGCAAAGGCACTGGTCGGAGAGAAGCTCACAACCGATAGAATGTCCTCGTACATTGGGCCACTGAGGCGATTCGGCCTCCACGTATTCGCCAGCGTTGGCACGACGGTGACGGTGACCGTATCGCGCTTGGTCGCATCGGCAACAGATGTCGCAGAAATGAGCGTGGTGCCAGTGGCGACACCGGTCAGACGTCCCGCGCTGTTGATGGTCGCGACGTTGGCTGCGCTGGAACTCCACGTCACCACCGTCGATACGCCGGGATCGGCGGACACGGTACCATTGAGTGTCGTGGATGTGTTGGGATTCACGCTGACGTTGCGCTGTACGATGGCCACCGTTGTGGGCCGAGAACTGATCGTGACCGTTGCCGTCGCCCGCTTGGTGGTATCCGCGGTTGCGACGGCGGTGATCGTCGTCGTGCCAACAGCAATGCCGGTCACCAGACCGGTGGCGTTGACCGTCGCGACGGAGGGATTGGTGGTGCGCCACGAGAGGGCCGCGGAGATCGCCCCGTCAACGAGCGCCGTTCCCGCGAGCTGTTGCGTTGCGCCAAGAAATAACGCGGCCGCTATCGGTGTCACGGCCACGCTCCGCACACTCGGCACCACCGTAATGTTGGCCGAAGCACGGACCAGTGTGTCACCAACGGAAACGGCAGTGATGACGGCCGATCCGCTGGTGATACCGGTGACAACACCGGTGGCGCTGACGGTCGCAACCGCTGCAGCGCTGGTGCGCCAAGTGACAGCGGTGCTGAGTCCAGCGTCGATCTGGACGGTTGCGGTGAGCGGCAACGCCTGTCCCGCGACTATGCTGCTTGTCGCCGGTGTGACGACTACGCCGCGCTGCGCGGAGACGGTGACCGCCGCCGTCGCGCTGAACGTGGGGTCAGCGACCGACGTTGCCCGCACCGTGGTACTGCCGATACCGACACCGGTGACCACGCCCGCCGCACTGATGCTCGCGATTGCGGGGCTGGTGCTTGTCCAGGTCACCGTAGTTGAAAGGCCTGCGTCGGCCGCAACGGTCGCTGTGAACGCCTGCGTGTCGCCAACACGAATTGCCGTGGTGGCGGGATTCACAGAGACGCTTCGCACAGTGGCCACCTGCACCCTCACCGTGGCAGTGGCCGTGCCCGATATGGCGCGAATGGTTGTCGATCCAGCCGCGACCGCGGTAATCGTGGCGCTGGTACCGGTCGCGGTCACCGATGCGATCGATGGCACGTCACTCGACCAAGCAACCGGCGCCGAGGCTAGCACAGCGCCGTTTGCGTCCTTCGCCGAGGCGGTGACGGTGCTCGTGGCCCCGACGGCCGCGAGTGAGACCGCCGCCGTCGAGAGATCGATGCGCGCCACGGGTGGCGCGCCACCTTCGCCGCCGCCGCAGCCAGCGAGTGCGAACAGGAGCGCGACCGCGTGAACGCGCGCGCGGCCGAAGCGAACGACTGGCATGGTGCGGCGGAATTGCATTGGCGCTCAGCTCACAGTGCGCGGCGCTGTCATGGCCGCGGGATTGAGGATGTCGTCCAGCTGTGCTCTGGTGAGCACCCCACGTTCCAGCACCAAATCGAAAACACCGCGGCCTGTGTCCAGTGCCGTGCGTGCAATCTCCGTCGCGGTCTCGTAGCCGATAACGGGAACGAGCGCCGTCACGATCCCGATGGAGTTCTCTACGAACATGCGCATGCGATCTTCATTTGCCGTGATACCAGTCACGCAGCGTTCACGCAAGACGAGACACGCATTTCGCATGATGTCGATGCTGTGAAGCAAGCGATAGACGATGACGGGTTCGAAAGCGTTAAGCTGGAGTTGTCCGGCTTCCGCAGCCATGGTCACGGTGACGTCGCCACCGATCACGTCAAAGCACACCTGATTCACGACTTCCGGAATCACCGGGTTCACTTTGCCAGGCATGATCGACGAACCCGGTTGCATTGGTGGCAGATTGATCTCGCCGAATCCGGCCCGCGGGCCGGAAGACAATAGGCGCAGATCGTTGCAGATCTTCGAAAGTTTAGTCGACGTGCGCTTGAGGACACCCGACATTTGCACAAATGCACCGGTGTCGCTGGTCGCTTCGACCAAATCAGGTGCGGTGATCACGGGAACGCCACTGATCTCAGCCAACTTGCGCGCGGCCATTTCCGCATAACCGATCGGCGCGTTGATGCCGGTGCCAATGGCCGTGGCCCCGAGATTGATCTCGCGAATGAGCGACTGGGCTTCGGCCAACCGATCGACGTCCTCTCGCAGGGTATTCGCAAATGCCGTGAACTCCTGCCCCAGTGTCATGGGCACCGCGTCCTGCATCTGCGTGCGACCCATCTTGAGCATCGAGGCGAACTCCTTCCCCTTCTCCCCGAAGGCATCGGCGAGTCGCGCGAGTTCGGCGCTGAACCCACCAAGGCTCTTGTGCAAGGCAACACGGACGGCCGTGGGATACACGTCGTTCGTCGACTGACTGAGATTGACATGACTATTCGGCGAAATCGTCTCGTAGTCACCCCGCTCCTCGGTGAGCAGCTCCAACGCGCGATTCGCAATCACTTCGTTGGCGTTCATGTTCGTCGACGTGCCGGCACCGCCCTGGATCATATCCACCAGAAAGTGCTCGTGGTGTCGACCCGCACGAATCTCGCGGGCCGCACGAATGATCACGTCGGCGATTTCCTTGTCGAGCAGGCCAAGTTCGAAGTTCGTCGCCGCCGCAGCTTCTTTCACCGCGGCCAGAGATTCGATCAGCACCGGGTATTCGCGCAGCGGAATGCCGGTGATCGGAAAATTCTCCAACGCACGCAGCGTCTGCACGCCGTACAGCGCTTCGTACGGGACTTCGCGATCGCCGAGCAGATCGTGCTCGGTCCGCGTCCGATGACCGCCAAATCCGAGCGTGCGTCCGCGACCAACCAGCGTGGCATCGGCGCGGCGCAGTCGCCCGGAGATCGTACGTGCCGCGCGAGCGACCAATGCCGCATACAGTTGTGCGCTTTCGCGTGTGATGTCCTCGAGTTGAGTGCGCGTCATCACCAGCGCCACGCCGGGCATGATCACCCGCGCGGTCGTTCCGTGGCGGGTCTCGTCGAGCAGGAGCCCTTCGCCAATCGCATCGCCCGCACCCATCGTCACCAGACGCACGCTGCGTCCGTCGGAGGCCTTCTCGATGGCGACGGCGCCGCTGATCAGGATCGCGAGCCGTGTGCGCTCGTCGCCTTCCTGAAACAGCGTCGCGTCCGTCGCCAACTCGAGTGGCGTCATATGTCGCGACAGTTTCCACAGATGCGAATCGTTGAGTCCTTCGAGGAAGGAAGTGCCACGCAGAGCGTCGGCAATCTCAGCAGGGGTAGTGAGCGGGATCGGAACGGCGAAGGTGCGCGTTGCTCGAGCCGAAGCGGCAATTGGCATCATAACGGTGGGGGCGAGGCGGGGTGGGACGTCGGACAGGGTGACCGGCCGACGATTGCCCAATAAGCTGGGGATGGGGACGGGAGTCTCGCCACCGACAGAGCGATGTTGTAGCGTCTCACCTCTGGCATATCGGCAGAAGGCGGTACGAGGCTGCGCCGGTTTCAACTTCAGCAGGAGACGGGCCCGTGTCTGTGTCACGCCGTGATTTTCTCGAACAATCCGCCACTCTCGCAGCCGCGGGCTTTTTCCCCAGAGAGACTACCCCTGAGTCGGGACAACTCCCTACGTCCGGGCTATTTGATGTGGGGCCCGTCACGTCACCGTCAACCTTTCGGGGCCGCCCCATCGTGGTCGCATCGGCCAACGGTATTCGCGGCGTGAAGGTGGCGTATGAACAGATCCTGCAGGGCGGCGACCCACTCGATGCGGCAATCGCCGGCGTCAATATCCAGGAACTCGACCCCAACGACCAGAGCGTCGGACTGGGTGGTCTCCCCAATGAAGACGGCGTGGTACAGCTGGATGCATCCTGCATGCACGGCCCCACCCGTCGTGCCGGCTCGGTCGGCAGCATCGAAGGCATTGCGACACCGAGTCTGGTCGCCAAGGCGGTGATGGACTACACCGATCACGTGATGCTCGTGGGCCCAGGCGCCAAGAAGTTCGCGCTGGCGATGGGCTTCAAGGAGCAGAATCTGCTGACTGAAAAGAGCCGACAGGACTGGATGCGCTGGAAGGCCCGACTCAACAAGGGCGATGCGTGGCTCGATCACGACGAAGACATCAAGATCAAGTTCACCACCGGCACGATCAACATGAACGCGGTCACCGCGAACGGCGATATCGGTTCCGTGACAACCACGAGCGGCATGGCATGGAAGATTCCCGGCCGCGTTGGCGATTCGCCGATCATCGGCGCGGGGCAGTATTGCGACAATACCGTCGGTGCGGCTGGCAGCACCGGTCGTGGCGAAGCCAACATCAAGGTGTGCGGTGCATTCCTGGCGGTGGAGTTCATGCGACAGGGCATTGCACCGCAGCAGGCGTTGCTCAAAGTGGTCGAACGTGTGATCGCGATGACCGAAGCGCGGCTGCTCGACAGCAATGGGCGACCGTATTTCGATCTCGATTTCTATGCGGTCACCAAAGACGGGCGTTACGCCGGCGTGTCGTGCTACGAAGGGAGCCGCTTCGCGGTGTGCGATGAGAAGGGTGCACGGCTCGAAGCGAGCGCGTATCTGTACAAGGCGAGCGAGCGGCCGAAGGCGCGCTGAGTTGGCAGCGCCCGATCAACCCTTGCCACCCTCCCGCCGAGTGCCGCAACGTATGGTCATGCCCGCGATGCACACCGAGTGGACCGTCGAGATGCTGGAGCTCTATCTTCGCGAAGGCGTGGGCGAGTACTGGGTGGTCAATCCCAATGCGCGCAATGTCTCGCGTTGGCGCGGACGCGATGATCCGGGCGAGTTGCTGAGCGAGCGCATCGAATGGTCGCTGCCGGATGCCGCGCAGCCGTTTGTGCTGATGCTGGCGGAGTTTTTCGACGAGGCGCTGCGGTAGGGGGCACGTCAATTCGGTGCCGCATGTGGTTCACCGCACCTTCCCCGGCGACTCGGCGCTGAACACGGCGCTGAACACCGCACCGTGCGGAACGGCAGGCGCCTTCCCACCGTGCGGCCACGTCTTGTTGTCCATACGCACGCCCGGCTCCCTCGCACCGGTGTCGCGGAACTTCGTATCGAGCGTGAGCTGTCCCGTCGCTTCGTCGAAGTTGGCCAGCATGACGCGGTGCTCCATGGCCTTGTAGCCGGTCACCACAACGCGGCGATGATTCGGTTCGAGCGAAATCCAGTGTGGCACATCGTCTTTACCAAAGGCAACGCGCGACACTTCACGTGGCTTCTCGGGGTTGGAAATGTCCAGGCTCACCACCGCGCTGTACGCCGGGACGGTGACGAGGTAGTAGTGGCCTGCGACGACGGGTATCGCGCAGGAGGTACCTTGCTTTTGCGGAAACGACGAGACGAGTTTTGCAGACGGCGCAGCCGTTTCAAGTCCGTGCAGCAGATACAGCCCGCAGTTGAACGTCGAGACCAACACCGTCTTGCCGTCCGCGAGCAACCGTGGTTCGGCCGTGAACGCGCCTTCGTCACCACGCGGGCCGTGCGGGAGATCGAAGGTCTTGAGCAGGGTCAGGTCGGACAGGCGCCAGAGCTGCACGGCCTGCACAGGAGCCTCCCCGTCCATGTCCGTCGTGGTCGTGACGATGCGATCGAGCGAGGGGACAATCACCGCCGAATATGGCCGGATGCGCCGATCAACATCGGCGCGATTGTCCGACACCGAGCGCACCACCTTTCCGCGACTGGTCACCTCCGCAAGCCCACCCGGTGCCATGCCGCGCGCATCGTGCTGCATCTGAAACGTGGCGAGCACATTGCCATTCGGCAGCCGAAGAAAGCTGTGCGGGTGCATCATCCCGGCGATTGCGCCAAACTGCCCATCGAGCGTTGGGCGCGCGGGATTGGCCATGTCGAAAATGAACGACTGCCCACTGCCGAACCCGTTGGCAAAAAGCCGCCCATCGGCCGGCATGGTGTGCTCCGTGTGATGCGGGCTGTTCCGGAGGCCCGGCACCGGGACCGTTCCGATCAGCGCACCGTAGTGCGCAGACCCCGGCTTCACATCGAGCACCGCCATGAAATCGGGCGTTGTTGAATCCGACGACGCCGACCAGAGGTAGAGGAAATCGCTTGACGGCTTTGGCTGTGCGCCTACTGATCCGGCCCCCGCTACCGCGAGGAGAAGGAGCGTCGTGAACGAACGTGTGGGACTATGCATGAGGCCTTTGATGTGGTGAGTTGCCGCGTCGACTTTGCTGGAACGTTAGCTTTGCCGGATGACGCATGCCAATCCGACTCTCCCGACTCCGTACGAACCGTCCACCGTCGAACCCCGCTGGCAGCAGCGGTGGGCCGAACGCGGCACCAATCAGGTGAACCTGGACGACGCGACGAATCCGTTCTTCGCGCTCATGATGTTCCCCTACCCGTCGGCCGAAGGGCTGCACGTCGGGAATCTCTTTGCTTTCACCGGCAGCGATATCTCGGCGCGCTACCATCGCCTCCAGGGGCATCAGGTTTTTCAGCCGCTTGGGTACGACGCCTTCGGCATTCACTCGGAGAACTACGCGCTCAAAATGGGCGCGCATCCGATGGAGATGACGCCTAAAAACATCGCCAACTTCCAACGTCAGTTGGAGCGCGCGGGTTTGATGGTGGACTGGCGTTCCAAGGTCGACACGAGCGCGCCGAATTACTACAAGTGGACGCAGTGGGTCTTTCTGCAGCTGTACAAGCAGGGACTCGCGTATAAGAAAGCCGCGGCAGTGAACTGGTGTCCCACCGACAAAACCGTACTCGCCAACGAACAGGTGGAGAATGGGTTGTGCGAGCGGTGCGGCACTGCGGTCGAGCAGCGGTTCCTCGAGCAATGGTTCTTTCGCATCAGTGCCTACGCCGAACGCTTGCTCAACAACCTCGACCGGCTGGATTGGTCGGAGGTGACCAAGCACGCACAGCGGAATTGGCTCGGCCGCTCCGACGGTGCAGAGCTCGCGTTCCAGGTGGACGGGCATGACGAGTCGGTACGCGTGTTCACGACGCGTGCAGACACGATCTTTGGGGCGACGTATCTCGTCCTTGCGCCCGAGCATCCGTTGGTCGCATCGATCACGACTGCCGCACAGTCGGACGCCGTCCGCGCGTATCAGGATGTGACAAAAAAGCAGGACCTGATCACGCGGAAATCGGTGAAGGACAAAACAGGTGTGTTCACCGGTACGTCCGCGACCAATCCGGCCACCGGGGCACCCGTGCCGATCTGGATCGCGGACTACGTGCTGATGGAATACGGCACCGGTGCGATCATGGCGGTGCCCGGGCACGACGAACGCGATTTCGAATTCGCGACTGTCTTCAGTCTTCCGATCGTCCGCGTGGTCGTTGGTGCCGACGAGAGCGCCGACACGCCGCTCGGCGACGCCGCCTACACGGAAGATGTTGGCGGTCGTCTGGTGAATTCGGCGCAGTTCGATGGACTGCCCGTGATCGAAGCGAAGCAAAAGGTGACGGCGTGGTTGGCCGCCGGCGGGCATGGTACCGCAGTGGTGAACTACCGTCTGCACGATTGGTGCATTTCGCGTCAGCGATACTGGGGGCCGCCCATCCCGATCATCTATTGCGATTCATGTGGCACCGTGCCTGTACCCGAATCGCAGTTGCCGGTCGAGTTGCCGTTTCTCGCCGACTTCAAGCCGGACGATTCGGGCATTTCGCCGCTCGCGCGTGACACCAATTGGTACCACGTCGATTGCCCAACGTGCGGCAAACCGGCGCGCCGGGAAACGGATGTGAGCGACACGTTCCTCGACAGCGCGTGGTATTTTCTCCGCTATCCGAGTGCCACAAACGCTGACGTTCCGTTCGACGCTGAGCGTACGAAGAAGTGGTTGCCGGTCAAGTCATACATTGGCGGCAACGAACATGCGGTGTTGCACCTGTTGTACTCGCGCTTCGTCACCATGGTGCTACACGATGGTGGGCACATCGGCTTTGAGGAACCGTTCACGCGGTTCCGCGCGCATGGCATGATCATCCGCGAAGGTGCGAAGATGTCCAAGTCGAAGGGGAACGTCATCAACCCCGACGTCTACATGGAAGAGTGGGGCGCTGATTCATTCCGCATGTATCTCATGTTCCTGGGCGCGTACGAAGAAGGCGGCGACTTCCGGGATGCAGGCATCAGCGGGGTGCGTCGGTTTCTCGATCGGTTGTGGGGCTCCGTGCGTGACTGCACCACCGACGGCGCACCTGACGTGGACGTTATACGCAAGCTCCATCGCACCATCAAAAAGGTTGGCGACGACACCGCGCGCTTGAGCTACAACACTGCCATCGCCGCGATGATGGAGTACCTGAATGTGGTGCGTCGTGGCGAGCGCGTGGCCCATCGCGAAGAAGTTGCGCGTCTGGTGCAGCTGGTGGCACCATACGCGCCGCACTTGGCTGAAGAGTGCTGGGCGCACTACGGCCACGACACGAGTGTCTTTGATGCGCCGTGGCCGACGTTCGATCCAGCCATGCTCGTGGACGACGAAGTCGAACTCGTGGTGCAGGTGAACGGCAAAGTACGCGGCAAACTGACCGTGCCGGTCGACGTCACGCAGGACGACGCACTCGCCGCCGCGATGAAGGATGCGAACATCGCCAAGTTCGTTGTCGGTGACGTGAAGAAGGTGATCTTTGTGCCCAAGCGGTTGCTGAACGTCGTGGTGGGGTGAACGCGCGCGGGATCGTCAGCCACCTTGACGACGCGAATCGCGTGCTGTCGAGTCTGCTTGCGCACGACTTCCGGCGGCGGCGCCATGAGCTCGACTTTCCGTGCGCCATTCGCCTCCCGCAGATCATCGACAACTTCGAGTCGTATGGCCTGGGCTTGCTGCCCTCGCCCACCTGGCTCGATGCGGGTGCGGTGTTGCCGATTGGGCGCATTCCGCCGTTCCCTTCCGCGTACGTCATCAGCACGCTGGATGCGTTCGGCAACCCCCACTACGGAAGACTGGGCGATGCAGCTCACTTTTGGCCGCAACGGCGTCGACAACTGGGCGTACACACCCCAACTCGGCATCTACGCCTCCTCGCTCACCCGTGGGTGGCGGTTATTCAGCAACAACCCATCGGCGTCCATCGACCTTGATCTTCTCGACTCGTTCAATACGCTGAACGGCTGAAATCCGGCCGACGCCACCTTCGACTCGTGGGCATTCATCGCCGGCGACCTTTCCTTGGACGACACCGTCGGCAACATCGGCGTGGTCGACAACGTGAACATCTCCGCCACGAGCGTCCCCGAGCCGGCCACGTTCGCCTTGCTCGCCATATGCCTGATTCCAGCGGTCGTGATGGCCCGCAAGCGGCGGATGTAGAGCACAGCACGTGGCCGGAAACCCTTAGTCCACGGCGCGTGTCGCATGGTCATCACCTCACGCCCGAGACCAGAATATGCGACCCACGTACTACCCCATCCTGTTCGCCACGCTCATCGCCGCGCCGTCTCTTCGCACCCTCGACGCGCAAACGCGTACGCCTCAACCACCACCACCCCCGCGTGACGGTGAAGTCCGCATCGAGCGGCTGCCGCAAGGGATGTCCATCTACATCGGAGGAAGCAACCGCGCCGCACTCGGCATCACGCTTTCCACCGACAGTCGCGCCGACAGCAACGGCGTCCCAATCGCCGATGTTCGCGTGGACGGCCCAGCGGCAAAGGCTGGTCTCAAAGCCGGTGATGTGATCACCGCAGTGAATGGCGTGAGCCTCCGCATCAGTGGTGCTGACGCGGCTGACCCCGAGCTCGCGGGCATCGGACAGCGCCGACTGCAGCGGGCGCTCGCGAAGGCCAGAGCCGGCGACGAGGTCGATGTGCGGGTGCAGAGTGCTGGCTCGACAAAATCGGTGAAGGTCAAGACGATCGCTCAGTCAGAGCTCGACGGAGAGCGGCCAAGAATCGCCGGGACCTCAGGCGGCCTCGGTGACCGCGATCGTCCCGCGATCGGCATCATGGTGGGCGCGTCGAACAGCCTGCGCGACACGCTCGGCCTGTTTATCTCGTCGGTGGTCGCGAAAGGCCCGGCCGAGCTTGCAGGGGTCGTAGAAGGCGAGCGGATTGCCGCCATCAATGGCGTCGACGTCCGTGTCCCGCGAGAAGACGTTGAGGACTTCCGTTCGGCCGAGTCGCGGGTGAAGCGCTTCGTCAGTGAGGTGCAGAAGGGCGAGGCCGGCCAGGCGCTGACCCTGCGTGTGTATGGCGGCGGGCGCTATCGCGACGTGTCGGTAGAAACCGTCAGGACGTCAACGCTCGACAACCGGCTCGGATTCGACATGACCGGCGGTCGGATTCGCATTGATGGCGAGACGATCGAAATTGGGCGCGAATCGATCGAGCGCAACATGGATCAACTGCGACGCCATCTGCAGGACATGGGACACGATCTTCAGCTGCGAATCCGAGAGCAGATGACTGATCGGCCTCTCAAGACTGCGCCGCGAGCTCGCGTTCTTCAGCGCCGCACAATCACGATTCTCTGACACGCCTGGGCCCACAAGACGACCGGGGCCAAGCGCTGGCCTCAGGCATGAACTGCGACCAGAAAGGGACAAGACGCGAAATATAGATCGCCCGGGCGACAACAAAAAACGGTCCAGACTCTCGCGCGATCGCCCTTCTCGATCTATGCTCTCGGCGTCGTCGCTTTTCGTCTGCGCCCGCCCCTCCCCCGCGCAAGGCATTGAGCGTTCGCCGAGTGATTGGCCTTCGGTCCGGGGCCCGTGGTGTCCGACCCTGGACCGCGGCCTCCCGATCGTCGGCACTGCACCATCCCCCTACCCCTCGGAGGTCGTGATGGGCTTCAACCGTCGTACGCTGGACTGGATCGTTGCGCGTCCCCCGCTGGTGCTACTTCTGGCAGCACTCGTCTTGCCGTCGAGCGCCTACGCGCAGGGCACCACGGGCACGATTCGCGGCACGGTAAAGAATGTTGTGACCGGCGCGCCGCTCGCCAACGCGCAGATCGTCGTTGTCGGCACGGGTAACGGCACCCTCACCAATGCGACTGGGGCGTACACCATTACGGCTGTTCCAGCCGGTCCGCACGTCGTTCGCGCGCGGATGCTGGGCTATGTACTCGCGGATAAGCCGGCGGTCGTCACAGCAGGCGGCACGACGACGGTGGACTTCGGCCTCACCATCAATGCCATGGCGCTCGATGAGGTGGTTGTCACCGGCACCGGCGGATCGGCACGTAAGCGCGAGGTCGGCAATTCCATCGGCCAGATCAAGGTCGCGGATGTCCCCGAAGTCCCGACGAACCTGTCGCAGATGCTTTCCGGGCGGCTCGCAGGCGTCACGGTTGGCGGTGGCGTGGGCAACGCCGGCAGCGGATCCGCAATCCGACTGCGCGGCACCACCAGCGTCTCGCTCACCAATCAGCCGCTGATCTTCATCGACGGCGTGCGCACCCGCAGCGATGAGTATCCCCGCAACGGCATCTTCACCGGCACGACACAGCGCGGCGCGAACTCCAATTCCAGCCCGCTCAACGACATCAACCCCGACGATATCGAGCGCATCGAAGTCGTGAAGGGTGCAGCCGCAGCGACGTTGTATGGCACCGATGCGGCGGCGGGTGTCATTCAGATCTTCACGAAGCGTGGTGCGCAGGGCGCCGCGAAGTGGCAGGTGCGCCTCAACAGCGGTGTCAGCAGCCTGCAGAAGTTCGGCACCGATTCCGCGCCGCTGCTCTTCATGGATCCCTTTCTGCGCAACACCGGAAGCGGCTCGATTCCCGGCCTCGACAATTACGCCCCACGTTACGGTACGGCGATTCAGGTGTCGGGCGGCTCTGGCGACAACCTGAAGTATCTGCTCTCGACCAACGTCGACAACACCGATGGCGTGCTCCCCAACGACCGAGACCGGAAATATCAGATTCGGGCCAATCTCGACTTCAGCCCGCTGAAAAAACTCGCCGTGAACTGGAGCAGCGCGTACACCAATAACCTGATCGACCAGACCCCGGCCGGGAACAACGCGCAGGGCATCACGCTCAATGCATTCCGTCGCGATCGAAATTACTTCGGCAATGAAAATCCGGACACGATTCGATTGGTGCTGCAGCAACGGTTGGCCAGCAACATCGACCGACTCATCATGGGCGTGACTGGAACGCTCACCCCGTTCGCGCGCTTTTCCAGTCGCCTCACCTTGGGCTTTGATCGCGCGGCGCTCGAGAATCGCAACGTTCGCCCCTTCGGGTTCCCGGCCGCGCCGTTCGGCGTGATCCAGAACCAACGCTGGTCCAACAACACCCTCAGCGTGGATTGGGCCAACAGCTACGATTTCGACATTGCGAAGGACGTGCGTGTCACGATGTCCGGCGGGACGCAGTACGTGAATTCGGCGGTGGGTGATGTAGTTGCCTTTTCTCAAAACTTCGCCACCCCCGCCGATCCGACGGTGGCCAGTGGTGCGATCCAGCTCGCCGACGAAAATCGGCAGCGCGTTATTACGGGCGGTGCCTTCGCCACCGCCTTGCTGGGCATCAAGAATCGGTACTTTCTCACGGCGGGCGGGCGTCTCGATGGCAACAGTGCATTCGGCAAGGAATTCGGCTTGCAATTCTATCCGAAAGCTCAAGCGTCGTGGGTCGTTTCAGACGAGTCCTTCTGGCGCGAGTCGTTCGGCACGCTGAAGTTGCGCGGCGCGTTTGGATCGGCCGGTCGCGCGCCCGGTGCGTTTGACGCCGTTCGCACGTACACGCCGCTGGCATGGGGGGCGGCCAGCGGGGTGCGCCCCAACAACCTCGGCAACCCGGATCTCGGCCCTGAACGCACAACCGAGATCGAACTCGGCTTCGACCAGACGTTGTTCACCGGTCGGACCACCGTTGACTTCACCTACTTCAACGCCACCACAACCGACGCACTGTTCAACGTGCGCTCAGTGCCGAGCCTCGGATTCCTCAACTCCTCGCTGCGCAACGTCGGTGAGATGAACAAGAACGGGATCGAGCTTGCCCTCAATCATGACATCATCGATCGTGATGCATTCGGTTTGAAAGCCGGTGTCAACATCAGCACCAACAAAAACAAGGTCATCAGCCTTGGTGGTGCGCCCTCGTTCAGCATCGGCAACTCGGGCTGGGTGATTCAGGGCGAGGCCGCGCCGACTGTCCGCGGCAAGCTGATTCGAAATGCAGATGCCCGCGGCGTCGCGCCGGACACCGTCTCCAACTACGCGTTTGGCCCCAGCAGTCCGACAAAGATTATTGGTGGAAACATCAGCATTCGTGGCTGGAAGAAGATCACCCTGACGGCACGCGGCGAGTATCAGGGCGGTGCATTCATCGAAGAGGGGGCGTCCTTCAACGCGCTCTCGCGCTCCGTGCTATGGCCCACCTGCTTCGATGCGTACAAAAACATCGCCGCGAGGCAGCCGATTACGGTCCGCGAAACGCTGACATGCATCCCGGCCAACGTGCGAAGCGACATGTTCATCTTCAAAGCGGACTTCTTCAAGGTCCGCGATATCTCGCTGACTGTTCCACTCGGCCGCCTGATCAAGCCGAGCACGAGCAGTGTCTTCGTTTTCACGGCGCAGAACATCTTCCGTCGCAACTTCGGTATGCCCTTGTTCGACCCCGAGATGACCAACAACGATTCGTTCAACGCCACGGTCCGCGGCATCAACGAGCAGATCCCGGCGCCTGCCGTGTTCGCGATGTCTCTCCGTCTCACCTACTGAGGAAACGCCAATGCGCATGACGATCTCCTCGACGATCGCTGCCCCGATCCGGCGTGCGATCACTGTGACTGGAACGGCCTCGTTGCTGGCTGGCGTGTCCGGGTGTGCCCTCGATGCCACCAACCCCGGTCGAATCACGGCCGACGCGCTCGACTCACCGAGTGCGTTGAGCGCACTTGTGAATGGGGCAGGGCGCGAGCTCTCCGAAGGTCTCAACTGGGTGGCATACACGGGAGCGGCGGTGTCGCGCGAGCTCTTTCCCGGTGGCTCCTCCGGTGCCTTCGGAATCACGGTGCAGCAGCAGAACGGCAGGCTGACCGACGATGACGGTGGCGATTGGTGGAATCGCTCGCAACGTGCGCGCTGGACCGCCGAAGACGCGGTGGCACGGGCGAAGAGTTCACTCGGTGCCGCCGCCGCCAACAGTGTAGTGCACGCACAAGCCCTTGTGTGGGCGGGCTACTCCAACCGCTTGCTCGGCGAGAACTTTTGTGAAGGCGTGATCAACGGCGGGGCGCCCGGTCCGAGCACCGTGTACCTGGAGCGCGCCGAGGCCAATTTCACCGAAGCGATCACGGTGGCTACGGCGGCGAACAATGCCGCGCTGCGGGATGCGGCAACCGCAGGACGCGCGTCGGTTCGGCTTTCGCGGGGCAACTTCAGCGGCGCCGTGACCGACGCCGGTTTGATCGCCAGCACATTCGCATACCGGATGCCCTACTTCCAGACTGAACTCGAGCAGAACAATCGAATCTTCTGGGCCAGCGCGAATCAGCCCTATCGGGCGCACACGGTCTGGAACACGCCCATCGAGAGCATTCGACGGGGCACGCGCGACGCGCGGGTTCCGTACGACAGCAGTCTCACGATCCTGGTGGGCGACGCTGCGGTTGGAGCGCTTGGACGCGTCCGCTGGTACTTCCAGACCAAGCACCCAGTGGTGACATCACCGATCAACCTCACCACCGGGTGGGAGATGCGATTGATCGAGGCCGAAGCCCGGCTCATAGCGGGGGATGTAGCCGGTGCAGTGACGATCATGAACGTGCGCCGGACCGCGCTTTCCGTTCCGCCGGTGGTGGCCGCCAACACCGCCGACGCTTGGACGGCACTGCGTCGGGAACGCGGTATCGAGCTGTGGCTGGAAGGGCGTCGCTTGGGCGATCTGCGCCGCTGGACCGCCCTCAACCGGCCTGGTACGCTGGATCCCAAGGAAGAGCTCCCAGGGCGCAGCTTGTGTTTCGTGACGCCGCTGTCGGAGAAGGAGACCAACATCAACTTCATCAAGCCGTGACGGTTGGCGGTGGAGCCCTTGGCCGACACTGACAGCGGGGTCGCGGTCAGCGGCTAAACAAGGCGTGGCGCTCTCGGTTGAGGGCGCCACGTTTTTTTGTGCACAAGTCGGCCAAGGGCCGCTTGCGTTGGGATCACGAATCTCGTAATATGTGTCATGACTAAGTATCATGACAAACCAGCGGCAAAAAAACGCGTCTCGGAACCGGTGCAGGTCTACCTCTCCGAAAGCGAGATGTCGCGCCTGAACTGGCTCACCAAGGAACTCGGTACCAACAAGTCCGATGTGATTCGGCGTGCGCTCGATACGCTGGAACTACAACTGACGGATCCAAGAATGCACCCAGCGCTCTCGATAATCGGTCTCGCTGGACAGGAATTTGTCGAACCAGATGGCGTGGACGCAGCGCGTGAACACGATAGCGTTCTCGCTGATGCGGCAGAAGAATCGTGGACGCGCGAATAAAATGGCGGGTGGGCTGTTCGTCGATTCGAGCGCATGGTACCCGCTCACTGTACCGCGTCATCCCGATCACGCGGCGCTTAAAGACGCACTTACTGCTCGATTGCAAACCGGGGTGCGCGTAACCACCACCAACCTGGTCATTGCGGAGTCGCAGGCGCTAATCCTGAAACGAGTCGGCTTAAACGTCGCGCTCGAGTTTGTGCGTCGAGTGAGAACACCTCCATCTAGCGTCGTGTACAGTACCGCTTCGCTGGAAGACCGCGCGATCTCAGATTGGATTTCAAAGTTCCACGATCAACGATTTTCATTGACCGACGCCGTTAGCTTCGCCGTCATGACGGACCTCGGCATCACCGAGGCGCTCACCCTCGACCGCCATTTTGCAAAGGCTGGCTTTACTGTTTTACCGCCGCTGAGCTGACCAGACCAACTGCAACCGGCCTGTGCATCCCGGCCGCTAGCACGAGATGCACTTGTGGTTGTTCTTGGACCCGAGCTCTTCGAGCAGCTTGACCGTGTCGAGATAGGGCGAAATACGCTGGACGGGTCCGTTCGCCATGTCAGCCGTTGTCTGCCCAGACCGCGACACTGCTTTCACGTCTGCGCCTTTGGACACGAGATACTTGATCATCTCGTTATCGCCGCGCGCCGCGGCATGATGGAGCGCCGTGTATCCGCTGTAATCGCGTGCGTTGACGTCGGCCCCCATCTCTTCGACGAGGAACTTCACCGTTGGCATCCAACCGTCAGTGACATGACGATGGTCGTTGGCGGCGAATCCTTGGCCATAGCCCACTCCGGCCGCAGCCTGCAGCGGAAGCATGCCAATTCCGCCTTCAGCGACGGGTGGCTGCCCTGACGGATCGTCACGTGGCGGAGCGGTTGGCGGAGCGGTTGGCGGAGCGCGACGCGCACGGGTCACCGGCTTGATCGTGCCGATCTTTGGGTCTGCTCCGTAACGTAGCAGGAGCTTCATTGCCGGAACGTCAGTGGCGTAGGCTGCGCGGAAGAATGGGGTCGCTCCGTTGAAGTCGACGCGCAGGTTGTCGCGATTGTAGGTGGTGTACCAGAGCGATCGGTGGAGGCGCGCGTTTGGATTGGCCTTGGCCTTGAGCAGCGCCTCCACGATCTCGAGATAGGCGGTTCGCTGTTGCAGCTGATACGCAGGCTGCGGCGTACGCGTGGTCGGGGCCCACTCTTTGTTCAGCACACCGTACAAGGGCGTGGCACCGGCCTCGCTGGCGATGTTTGGATCTGCGCCGGCGCTCAACAGCTGCATGGCCAGATCGTAGTGCCCGTTGATCGCGGCCATGAGAAGGGGACTGGTGTGATCCCCAGCGCTCACCTGATCAACATTGGCGCCGCCGTCAATCAGCGCCGTTACCGCGTCGATCTGCCCTTCACGCACCGCCAGCAGCAGTGCGGTCAGCCCGCCTTGCACGCCGAGCAGTTCAGTGTAGCCTGGCGAGTCATCGTCGAGCCCAGCGCCGCCCTGGGCAGCCAGGCGGGCCTCTTCGGCAGCGGTTGCAACCGCCGCCGTGGCGAGGGCGCTCGAGTCGACCTTCCGCCGCTCCAGCTCCAGGGCCGACTTCACCGCGAGTTGCACCTGTCGGCTGTCCGGTTGCCAGGTCAACTGCTTCGTCTTCCCTTGCTGTTCGCGGAGCTGTGCCAACGTGGCGTTGCGGACCTGCTTGGCCTGTCGATCCTGCGCAGCGCTCTTCATCGGGTCCATGGTCGTGCCAGTGCGGCGAGCATCTGCCCCTTTCCGCAGCAGAACGCGCACGGCACCGGCTCGGCCACGCTCCGCCGCAAGCATCAGCGGCGTCTGTCCCAGGTTCGGCTCTACGGCGTTCACGTCGCTGCCTGCTGCGAGGAGTGCCGAGACGATGGTGGTGTCGCCACCCATCGCTGCCAGATGAAGGGCGGTCGTCCCTTCGCCGGTGACCGCCTTGGCGTTGGCCTTCGCGTTCAACAGCGCGCGGACGACACCGGCGCTGGCGTTCTGCGAGGCGATGTGAAGCGGCGTGTACGAGCCGATTCTCGTGGTCGCCGAGACGTTGGCGCGCGATTGCAGCAGCAACAGCGCAAGCGTCGAATCCCCCCGATACGCCGCCCAATGCAACGCGGTCATTCCGTCGCCCTGCGCCGCGTTCACATCACTGCCCTTGAGCACCAGCGCGCGAACGGCCGCAACGTCGCCGCGCATGGCGGCATCGGCAACAGCCGCCGCCGGTAGCGCACCCGCCGGTAGCGCACCCGCCGTGAGCGCAGGCCCCGTCCCTGTGGGCACGGGAGCAGGTGTCGGCGGCGGCACGGCCCCGGCCATCCCGAGGGGGATCAGGAGCGCGAACAATCCCGATTGACGGCGGACGGTCAGTAAGGCCGGTAGCGGCATGGTCTCTTGCTCCGTCAGAAATCAGAGGGTGAATTCGCCAGTGCTGTCCCCAAACGACCGGAGGTCATCCATGCCGAGCCGGTGCATAAGGCTCAGCATTGCATTGGCCATCGGCGTCCCGTCCGGCGCCTTGAGGTGCATGTTGCCGCGCAACGCGCCATTCGCACCACCCAGCAGGAGCAACGGGGCACGGCGGTGGTTGTGGGTGTTGCTGTCGGACATCGGCGAGCCGTATAAAATCGCCGTCTTCTCGAGCAACGACTTGTCGCCGTCCATGGTCGTGCTGAGCTTCTCCAGCAAGTACGGCAGCAGCCCCACGTGATAGCGGTTGATCTCGGCAAACTCTCTCACGCGCGCCGGGTTGTTTCCGTGGTGCGACGCGGGGTGGAAGCCGGTCATGATGCCACTCTCAGGATAGACGCGCGCCGACGCATCGCGCCCCATCTTGAACGAGAACACGCGCGTCATGTCGTTTTGCAGCGCGAGCACCTGCAGGTCGAACATGATGCGCACGTGCTCGCCGTATGAATCGGGAACGCCCGTGGGTGCGCCGGCCAACTCGCGCTCTTCGCCGGTGGAGTTGCGCCGCTCGACCTGTTGAATCCGACGCTCGATCTCACGCACGTTCTCGAGATACTGCTCCATGCGCTGCCGATCGCCCGTGCCCAGTTCGCGCTGCAACTGTCCGACGCGTGTCGTGATCCAGTCGAGCACACTTCCGGTGCTGCGCGTGCGGGCGGCGCGTTCCGCCGCCGTGCCGCCCACGCCAAACAATGTCTCGAACGCCACACGCGGATCGCGGATCATGGGCAGCGGCTCAGTCGGGGATGCCCAGCTGATCGAATCCGTGTACATGCACGAGTACCCGTACGCACATCCACCTGCGCGATCCAACGGCTCGATGCACAGCTGCATGGAAGGGATCGGCGTTCCCTGACCGAATCTCCTCGCGTACAACTGGTCGAGCGACGTGCCAACGTAGATGTCCGAGCCTTCAGTCTGCGTCGGATGCGACTGCGTCAGGAAGACCGCACTCGATCTGAAGTGGTCACCGCCGATCTCTTCGGCCTTGTAGGCTTCGGCCATGCGCACGTCTGTATTGCTCACGATCGTGAGGTACTTCCGCCACGGTTCGAGCGGCGACAGCGACGTAGCGCTCAGATCGAACACCGAGCCGGTCGTCGGCGGGGCCCAAAGATTCTCTGTGAGACCGAACGGACTGCAGCCGGCCGCGCCATGCACCATCTCCATGAACAGCACTCGGGTCGGGTCGGCCGCGGCTGTACTGGCTGCGAGTCGTCCGATGGGACGCATCGCGTCGAGGTAGGGAAGCGCAACCATCGCTCCCATCCCCTGAAGAAAGGTCCGTCGGTCAAGCGGCTGTCGGGTGATAATCGCCATGTCGTTCGTCCTCAGCGCTGGCTGGATTCTGGTTGTACCACGGCCTTGGTGGCGTCGTCTCCGCCTTGCATCTGGAATGCAGGGCTCCGAACGATGCCAAGGATGTATTCGGACATCCGGTTGTTCTTCGCCGTCGCGTCACGCACGATCTTGCGCACAGTCGGCATGTCGAATGATTCAATTCGACGACCGGTTGCGTACGCCATCAAGTTGCGCGTGAAGGTGCGTAGCAGCGTTTCCTGACGCAGCAGCAATGCCGCTTGCAGCTGCGGAAGGTTGTTCGCTTTTGAACCGTCCCACAGGTCGCCACGCGAATCGATCGGCATGCCATTGTCGCGCACACGCCAGCGGCCTGTGACATCGAAGTTTTCCATCGCCAGTCCGATCGGATCCATCATGCGGTGACAGGATTGGCACGACGGATTCTTCCGGTGCTCCTCCATACGTTCGCGCACCGTGAGCGGCCGAGTGCCTTGAGTTGACGGCGTCGCTTCGAGGTCGGGCACGCCTGGCGGCGGCGGCGGTGGCGGGCTGTTGAGCAGCACTTCCATCACCCACTTGCCCCGCTCGACTGCCGAGGTGCGCGTGGCATGGGAGGTGAGCGTGAGCACGCTCGCGTGCGACAGGATGCCGCGCCGCGTGCTGTCCGGATACATGACTCGGCGGAACTCGCTGCCCGCCACATTCCGAATGCCGTAGTGACGCGCCAGCTGCTCATTCACGAACGTGTAGTCGGCCCGATAGAGATCGAGCACACTGCGATCGTCGTGCACGATGTTGTCGAAGAACAGTTCTGTCTCGTGGCGCATCGCCGCGCGCAGCTGTTCATCGAAATCGGGGTACTGCCGGATGTCCGGCTGCACCATGTCGAGGTCGGGAAGCCGGAGCCACTGTGCGGCGAAGCGCGTGGAGAGCGAGGCGGCGCGCGGATCGGCGAGCATGCGTCGCACTTCGCGTTCAAGCACGGCCGGTTTGGACAGCTGGCCGTGTGCGGCGAGGTTGACGAGTGCGCGATCGGGGGGAGCGGACCAGAGAAAGAACGCCAACCGCGACGCGAGGTCGAGGTCTCGCAGCTTGTACGACGAGCCGGCGACGGTGTTCGCGGGTGCCCGCTCAAAGCGGAAGACGAAATCAGGGCTGGCCAAAATCCCTTCCAGCGCCGAGCGCACGCCGGCTTCGAAACTACCGCCTTTGGCGCTCCCCGCCGTGTAGAGCGAGAGCAGGCCGCGTCGATCGTCTTCTGTGAGCGGACGACGATAGGCCTCGCTGCCGATGCGCTCTACGATCGTTTCGGCACAGGCACGCGCCGTGAGTGCAGCTGACGGACGGCACGACAAAACCCGTCGACGCGTCGGCGTCTCCGACAGCCCGGTGGTCGCGATCGGGCCCTTCACGGTGAACTCGCGCAGGTGCGGAAGCTGCATGAACCCGTACGCGGTCGCGTTCGACGTGCTGAACAGCGAGTATTTGAGCGGCGAAATCAGCTCTTGCGAGACGCTCTGAAATCCCGGGGGAACGAAGGCGGCCGCAATGCGATGCGGCCCAGCCGTGATGTGGACCGCCTCCGTTGACATCGCAACGCCGTTGGGATCGGACGCGTGCATGAACCGGTCGATGTCGAGCAATGCGGCGCGCTCGCCATCGATGGAGATTTCGATTCTTTCACCACGGGCAAGGCCACCGGCAAACGCGCCGGTCGTCTCATGAAAGAAGTTGACGTCGAAGCGATACTGGCCGTCTGCGGGAAAATTGTGTACTGCGGAAATCCCGCCCCTGGTGCCAAACGGCGTCCCCTCAACGTGGTCCATCTGCGACGCCATCTTGGGCACGGTGTACGTATGCGCCACCGACGACGCGTTGGCGTTGCCGAGTGCGAGCCAAGAGATGTCGCTCGCGGCGCGCAGGTAACCGTTGAGCAGTGTAGGGGAGAGCGCCTGGACGTCGGCGATGTTATCGAAGTTGTCGCTCTTGGTGTCGAGTGGCAGGTAGACACCGGCGTCGACGTCGAGCCCGAGCAGCGCATTCACCGACGCGCGGTATTCAGCGCGGTTCAGTCGCTGAAATGTGCGCCGACCCGGGTTCGGGTGTGCGACGGACGCAGAGTCGAGCTGTCGCTCGAGGGCGAGGATGAGCGCTTTGACCGTGGCGTCTTCGGGCCGCGGCTCGCCCGGTGGGGGCATCATGCCAGCCCGCAATTTGGCCACCATCTTTTCGGCCACATCCGCTTGCGTCGGCGCTGCTCCTGCGTCGAAGGTGGCCAATGAGAGATTGCCGCGCCGTAGCTCCGGGTTGTGGCACGTCTCACAGTACTGCTCGATGACGGCGTTGAGCTCGTCAGATGACCGAAACGGAGATAGCGCGCCCGCCGGATGCGCTATCGCCCTCGGAGTGAGTGCAGCAGGCGCGTTGGCGCGCTTTGGCGGGCGACCGGACGCCCACAACGCGCGGTCAGGCGCTGAGGAAGTCTGAGCGGGCGATGCCTGGACTGATGAAGGCGTGCGCGCAGCTATGCCTTGCGGGAGGATGACCAGTACACCGACAACAAATGTGAACGCGGTAAGCGCTCGCATGCGCATCCTCGGCAATTGAGGAGAGACGGCACGTAAGGGAGGGAAGGAGCTGACTGGAAGCTGCGGTACTCGCTGGACGGTGGCAAGTTCGCAACGGTAACCTCTCGGTTAGCGTTATCTTCACGCATAGCTCACGCCACTCCCGACTTGGCGCGCGAACCCGCGATCCGCCTTTGGGGCGCTGGGGCAGCGCGCCCTTCCGTTCCGCCGTTCGCCCTGCGAATGCATCCAACTGCCAAACAGCCTCGCCGCGCGCGTTGCCCACATTCCTCGCTCGCGACCCGCATCGCTGCCGCGTCGGTCCTCTTGGTGCTCGTCGCCTGCAAGGAAAAGCCGCGTCCTCAGCGGCCCTCCCCGACGGTAGCCATCGATACGGTCCGAAAGGGCCCCCTCCCCTACGTCGTCACGGCCAATGGTGAGGTCGAAGCGAATCGCACTGTTTCCGTCCAGTCACAGGCATCGGGGATGCTCACTCGCGTCGCGTTCGCTGAAGGCGACGAGGTGTCACAGGGGCAAGTCCTCTTCCAGATCGACCCGCGTCCATTCAAGGCCGAAGTCGACCGTGTGACGGGCACGCTGGCCCGCGATCAGGCCACGCTCAATCGTGCGCGAGGCGACTCGGCCCGTTTCGCGACGCTGGCGAAGGACGGTTACATCACTCGGCAGCAGCTGGACCAGACGTTTGCCGAGGCGACGTCACTCGCGGCGACCGTGGCCGCCGGGAGGGCGTCGCTCGAAGCAGCCAGGATCGCGCTTGAGAACGCGACGGTTCGTGCGCCGATCTCCGGGCGAACCGGCCAGCTTTCTATCCAAGCCGGCAATCTGGTTCGGGCCAACGCAGACCCGGCGCTGGTCACGATCAACGAGCTGCGCCCGGTGCTGGTGCGCTTCAGCGTCCCAGAGCGTGACTTCGAAGAGATGCGCATGCGGGCTGGCCTCGACAAGCCGCTCAAGGTCCGTGTGACGCCCTCGGCGGGCGACACGACCAAGAGCGTGAACGGTACGCTCGCTTTCATCAACAATATCGTCGATCGCGCGACCGCATCGGTGCTCCTCAAGGCGCGGGTCGAGAACGAATCGCGCGCGCTTTGGCCGGGGCAGTTTGTCTCGGTCGGCCTTGAGCTGAGCGTCGACAGTGCGGCGATTACTGTCCCGTCGATTGCCGTGGTCACGACGGCAGCCGGCTCATTCGTCTATACGATCGGCGATAGCTCGAAGGCGAAGCGGAACGCGGTGAAGGTTGGGCGCCAGATTGGAGCGTTGTCAAAGATCGAAACCGGGCTCGAGGGCGGTGAGCAGGTGATCGTGGACGGTCAGACGCGCCTGACCGACGGTGCAAAAGTCGAAATTCGCAAGCCCGTCGCACCAGGCGGCCGCAAGGGTCGGAATGGCGGCGGTACCGGTGAGAACGGTGGTGGAGCGGGGACTGCGGGCGCCTCGCCGGGTGACAGCTCGGCGACGGCACGCCAACCAGGAGGCAAGAAGCCGTGAATTTGAGTGCGATCTGGATTAAGCGGCCGGTCATGACCACGCTGGTGATGACCGGCATCCTCGTCTTCGGTGTGCTCGCCTATCGCGAGCTGCCGGTGAGCGATCTTCCCACCATCGACTATCCGACCATTACCGTGTCGGCCAGCCTGCCGGGCGCGAGTCCGGAAGTCATGGCCACCTCGGTCGCAACGCCGCTCGAACAGGCGTTCACGACAGTGTCCGGTATCGACAACATCACGTCGTCGAGCTCGCAGGGGAACACGAACGTCACATTGCAGTTCGCGCTCGATCGCGACATCGATAAAGCGGCTGCCGACGTGCAGTCGGCGATCTCCAAGACGCTGCGCCAGTTGCCGCAGGGCATCAATCCGCCTTCGTACAACAAGGCGAACGGCGCGGACACGCCGATCATGATGTACAGCCTCAACTCGGACCAGCTCTCGCGCGTCGAGTTGAATGAGTACGCCGAGACATTCATCGCGCAGCGCCTCTCCACGGTGACCGGTGTCGCGCAGGTGCAGGTGTACGGTTCGGCCAAGTACGCCGTGCGCGTCCAGCTCGATCCGGGTGCACTCGCGGCGCGCGGCATCGGGATCGACGAAGTGCAGACGGCAATCAATCAGGGCAATTCGAACCAGCCGGCTGGCATCCTGATGGGACCCAACCAGTCGTTCACGCTGCAGGCGAGTGGACAGCTCAAAAACGCCACGCAGTTCCGCGCGCTCGTGGTCGCCTATCGGAACGGCGCACCGGTTCGTCTCGGCGATCTCGGGAACGTCATCGACGACTTGCAGAACACACGCGGCATGAGTGAGTTGAACGGGCGCTCGAACATTGCACTCGCGATCATACGTCAGCCTGGTGTGAATACGGTCGAAGTGTCGCAGGGCGTCCAGAAGGTGATGACGGCGCTCACGCCGCAGCTCCCGCCGAGTGTCCAGGTCGAAACGATCTTTGACCGAGCGGAGTCGATCAGAAGTTCGGTCAACGACGTCAAGTTCACCCTGCTGTTGACGCTTGCGCTGGTCGTGATGGTGATCTTCCTCTTCCTGCGCAACGTGCGCGCGACGATCATCCCATCGTTGGCGCTGCCGTTTTCGCTGATCGGCACGTGTACCGTGATGTGGATGCTCGGCTACAGTCTGGACAACCTCTCGCTGATGGCGCTCACCCTCGCGGTCGGTTTCGTGGTGGACGACGCGATCGTGATGCTCGAGAACATCGTGCGACACATCGAGAAGGGGAAAGCACCGCTGCAAGCCGCGCTCGATGGATCGAAGGAAATCAGCTTTACGATTTTGTCGATGACGCTGTCGCTAGTCGCGGTGTTCATTCCATTGCTGTTCATGCCGGGGTTGGTGGGGCGGCTGTTCCGCGAATTTGCGGTCACGATCGGCGTGGCGATTCTCGTCTCCGGCTTTGTGTCGCTCACGCTCACGCCGATGCTCTGCGCGCGCTTCCTGCGTAGCGAAGACGCGCATGCGCGCACCGACGGGAAGTGGCGCTCGGTGGAGCGGCTCTATCAGCGCACGGAGGGCGGTTACGTCCGTTCGCTCGGCTGGGTAATGAATCACCGCGGGCTGACGATGGCGTTCTCCGCGCTGATGATCGCGCTCACGGTTGGTCTGTTCATGTATATCCCGAAGGGGTTTTTGCCTTCGGAAGACACTGGTCGACTCTCGGGCTCGATTGAAGGACCGGAAGGCATCGGCTTCGATGCGTTGGCGGCGAAGGTTCGTGAGGTGGCGCTGATCGTACAGAAAGATCCGAACGTGAAGTTCGTGCTCGGTTCTGTCGGCGGTGGCGGTGGCGGTGGCGCCAACAGTGCTCGCCTGCAACTCACGCTCACCGATCGCAGCCAGCGTCCGCACGTCGACGAGGTGATGCGCCAACTCACGCGCGCGACATCCAAGGTGCCCGGCGTGCAGGTGTTCTTCCGCAATAATCCGCCCATCAACATCGGCGGACGTCGCGGCAACAGCTCGTACCAGATTTCGCTGCAGGCCGCCGACATCGCACTGCTCTACACGTCCGCGCGCGCACTCGAAGCACGCATGCGCGAACTGCCGGAGCTCGAAAGTATCTCCAGCGATCTGCAGGTGGGCAATCCACAGGTCGGCATCGAAATCGATCGCGAGCGTGCGTCGGCACTCGGGGTTACGGCAAGTCAGATCGAAGCCGCACTGTACAACGCGTACGGCTCACGTCAGGTCTCCACGATTTACACGCAGACCAACCAGTACTGGGTGGTGCTTGAGCTCAAGCCGGAGTATCAGCGTGATCCGGCGGCGTTGAGTCAGCTGTTCATCCGCTCGAACACCGGCAATCTCATTCAGCTCGGATCGGTTGCGCGCTTCACCAAGGGCGTGGGACCGCAATCCATCCAGCACAACGGTCAGCTGCCGGCTGTGTCGATCTCGTTCAACACGCGGCCCAACGTCGCACTCGGCACAGCCGTGGACGCCGTGCAGCGTGAAGCCCGGGCGGTACTGCCGGCTGATGTGAGCACGGCGCTCTCGGGTGACACGCAGGCGTTCGCGCAGGCGCAGAACGGACTGCTCGCACTGCTCTTCGTCGCCATCTTCGTCATCTACGTGGTGCTGGGCATTCTGTACGAAAGTTTCCTGCACCCGCTGACCATTCTTTCCGGATTGCCGTTTGCCGCGGTCGGCGCGCTCATCACGCTGCTGATTTTCGGTAAGGACCTCAGCGTGTATGCGTACGTCGGCATCATCATGCTCATCGGCCTGGTGAAGAAGAACGCGATCATGATGATCGACTTCGCGATCGAAGCTGAACGCGAGCACCATATGTCAGCCCACGACGCCATCATGGAAGCGGCGCGTGTGCGTTTCCGTCCGATCACGATGACCACGATGGCCGCACTCATGGGCACATTGCCGATCGCGATCGGATTCGGCGCCGGTGCGGAATCCCGTCAGCCGCTCGGTCTTGCGGTGGTCGGCGGTCTCGCGTTCTCGCAGTTGATCACGCTGTACGTGACGCCGGTTGTGTACACGTATCTCGACAGCATCAAGGTGCGGCGAGAACAGCGTCTTGCGAAACGTGCGACGTCACGGCAGCCTGACCTCGGCGCAGGCGTGCCAACCATGGGCGACTGACAGATCGACTGAGCCGTCTGAGACGGGATGCAAGCCAACAACCGCGCGACAGCTGATCTGAGCTACGCGCGGTTGTTCGTTTCTACGTTCATGGAGCGGGGCGTTGCAAATCCGCTGCCGCTCAGTTCCGACTCAGAATTCGATCTGCGTACCGAGTTCCACCACGCGGTTTGGCGGGATCGCGAAAAACTCCGTCGCGGATCGCGCGTTCCGGGCCATGATCGCAAACACGATCTTTCGCCAACGCGAAATGGTGAAGGGGTCATCAGCTCTACCACGCGTCGGGATCAGGCGCTCGCGGCCGAGGAAATAGCTGGTCTCCATTGGCTTGCAGCGAATGCCCATCTGATCGACCACTTCAAGCACCTGCGGTACGTTGGGCGACTGCATGAACCCATACGTTGCCACCACGCGCCAGAAGCCCTGCCCCAGCGGCATCACACGCACGCGTTCGTTCGGCGGTGTCTCGGGCGAGTCCGACGTCTTGACTGACACGAGCAACACGCGCTGATGCAACACCTTGTTGTGCTTGAGGTGATGCAGCAGCACCGGCGGCACGCCATCGTCGTTGCCGGTCATGAACACGGCGGTTCCGGCAACGCGATGCACCGACGATTTCTCAACGCCATCGAGAAAGAGCGTGATCGGCATCGAACCTTCAGCAAGACGCGTATTCAGCAGCAGACGGCCACGCTTCCATGTGAGCATCAGCATGAACAGCGCGAGACCGATGGCCAGTGGCACCCAACCGCCGTGGGCGATCTTGACGATATTCGCGCTGAAGAACGCGAGATCAACAACAAGCAACGTGCAGGTGAGCAACGAAGCTTTCCAGACGGGCCAACGGAAACGCAGGCGTGCAACGACGTGAAAAAGCAGTGTCGTGATGAGCATCGTTCCGGTGACGGCGATGCCATACGCTGCGCCGAGCGCCGACGTGTTCTTGAATGCGACGACGATGATGAGGCAGCCGATGGCGATGAACCAGTTCACCTCGGGGATGTAAATCTGCCCTTCTTCGGTCTGCGACGTATGACGGATCTCCATGCGCGGGATGTAGCCGAGCTGTATCCCCTGTCGGGTCACGGAGAATGCACCCGTGATCATCGCCTGCGACGCGACGATAGCCGCCATCGTTGCGATAACCAGCAGCGGGATCTGCAACGCCTTGGGCGCAAGCAGGAAAAACGGGTTGCTCGCAGCCGATGGATCTCGCATCAAGAGCGCGCCTTGACCGAAATAGTTGAGCAACAGCGACGGGAAGACGAGCACGAGCCACGCCACGCGAATGGGCCGCTTGCCAAAGTGTCCCATGTCAGCATAAAGCGCCTCGCCCCCGGTAATCACCAGAACTACTGAGCCGAGGACGAAGAACGCGAGCGTGCCATGCGCCCGCGCAAAGTCGATTGCGTACAGCGGATTGACCGAGCGCAGAATTTCCGGCGCCAGTGCGATCTCCGTCGCGCCCAGCAAACCGATGGCGACAAACCAGACGAGCATCAACGGACCGAACAGTCTTCCGACACGGTCCGTGCCGGCACGCTGTCCGAAGAAGAGGCCGGCGAGAATCACAACCGCGATTGGTACGATGAAGCGCGCGACGTTGGGCGTCGCGACCTCAATGCCTTCGAGCGCGCCCAGCACGGACATCGCCGGAGTGATGATTCCATCGCCATAGAGAAGCGCGGTTCCAAAGAGGGCCAGCGCGACCAGAAGCCGCCCGCGTCCGCCGCTGCTGTCGGGTGAGCGCCGCGGAAAGATCAGCGCCAGCAATGAGAACGTGCCGCCTTCGCCGCGGTTGTCGGCGCGCAGGATAAAGCTGACGTACTTCACGCTGATGACGAGCGTCAGCGCCCAGACGACCAGCGACAGCACCCCAAAGACGTTCTCCTGTGTCGGTTTCAGTCCGTACAGGGGGCTGAAGCATTCCTTGAGCGCATACAGCGGACTGGTACCGATGTCCCCGTACACAACGCCAAGGGCAGTCAGCGTCAAAATGCCGAGGCGCTTGCCCGTTGGGTGCTCACTGCCGTGTGCGCGATGCAACGGCGCCGCGGTCGGGAACATCGCCGTCGTGGCGTGAAGCTCGCTCCCCGGTGGGGCCGACGCCGCGTTGATACTCGGCGCGGAGGCCCCGGTGGGTCCCGTCGGATGCCTGAGGGCGTCGGACGAGGGCGGCGGCGTGGCGGCTGGGCCGCCGGTGCTGCTATCGGAGGAGGCTTCGCCCGACGTAGACGAAGCCAACGGAGTGGAATCGGTTGACATGGGTTGTTGCTGAACTCGAAATGTAGCAGGTACATCGAGCGCGGGACAAAGGTGCTCCCGAAGTCATACGGCCCCGCCGATGCGAGTGCATCGCCGGGGCCGCCTCGCCCTCGATCGCGCGCTTACCGTGCGCGATCCATGACTCGGACGATAACCTACTCGTAGCGCAACGCGGTAATCGGGTCGAGACCCGCCGCGCGTCGTGCCGGCCATACCCCAAAAATCACACCCACCGCGGCCGAGAAGACGAAGGCGAGGATGATCGACTGCGACGAAATCTCCGTCGTGAAGTTGGCAAACTTACTCAGCGCCCACGCCCCCCCGGTGCCCAGACCCACGCCGATCGCGCCGCCTAGCAGGCAGAGCACAATGGCCTCGATCAGGAACTGGAACAGAATGTTCATGCTCGTCGCGCCGAGTGCTTTGCGGACACCGATCTCGCGCGTACGCTCAGTCACGGAGACGAGCATGATGTTCATGATGCCGATGCCACCGACCAGCAGCGAGACCGATGCAATGCCGGCCAACAGTGAACCAAAGACCGCGCTCGTTTCAGCGGCCGTGGTCAGAAAGTCGGCCTGATTACGAATCTGGAAGTCGTCATCGCGCTCACGCGGCGTTTTGTGCTGACGACGAATGACCTTCTGGATCTCGGCCATCGCTTCCGGAATCTTTTCTTCCGATGCGGCGAGCACAGAGATGGAACGCACGCGATCGGTGCCGATCACCCGGAACCGTGCCGTCGTGAGCGGGATCAGGACCTGATCGTCTGGGTTCTGAAACGGTGAAGTCTGCCCCTTCGTCTTGAGCACGCCGATCACCGTGAACTGAATGCCGCGAATGCGGACCGGTTCGCCGATGATCGCCTCAGGATTCTCGATGCCCAGGCTGACCAGCACCTGGGGCCCGAGCACGGCGAGCCGTTGCTTGCCCACGTCTTCCTGGGTCGTGAACATACGGCCCGACATCAGCTCGTACTTGCGCACTTCGAGGTAGTTCGCGGTCGTTCCGACGACCTGCGTGCTCGTGTTCCTGGACGCGAACTGCACCTGCAACTGCCGCGACATCTCCGGCTGCACCGCCGTGATCAGCAGTCCTTGCTCCTCGAGGGCCTGCGCGTCGGCCATGGTGAGCTTGGCGCGGTCGGATTCAGAGGCGACGCCACGGGCCTGCACCTGACCCGGCGACACAGTCAGCAGCGTCGTACCGAGCGACGTGATACGGGCCTTGATCGCGCTCTGTGCTCCGCGGCCGATGCCATCCATCGCGATCACCGCCCCGACACCGATGACGATGCCCAGCATGGTCAGCATCGAGCGCAGCTTATTGGCCCGCAGCGCCCCCAGCGCGACACGAAAGACCTCGGCGTAGAGCATTAGCGCCCCCCAGGCGGACGACCGCCGCCACCGCCGCTGGGTGCCCCGCCAGCGCCACGACCGGGCGCGCCCGGCACCGCAGTCATGCTGCGGAATCGGTCGTTCTGCTGGTCACGCTTGGCCTGCAGCGCGGCGACGGCCAGCGTGGCCACGGTTTCGCCTTCCTTGAGGCCGCTCAGCACTTCCGAGTAGTCGTAGTTCGAGGCGCCGAGCCGGACGATACGCGGTTCGAACTTGCCGGGCGCGCTTTGCACGAACACCAAGCCGGAGCGCGTGCGAATGACACTGGCGCCAGCGCCACCGCTGGCGCTTCCACGACCGCCGGACGCTCCGTTACCCGCCATCTGGACACCTCGCGCCGCAGCGCCCGCCTCCGCCTCCGCCTTGGCGGGGGCACCGGTGCCACGACCGCCACTGGGCGCACCGGTCTTGCCGCCGCGGCCCACCGACGCCGCCGCGTCACCCATCGGAACGGATTGCGTGGCCGGCGTGTCGCCCTTGGGCTGGCCGGTGCCGCCGTTGGCACCGCCACCCATCTTGGCCTGCGCCGCACGCACGGCCGCCACCACGGAATCGGGATTGAGACCAACAAACGTGGCGGCGGTCGCGGCCTCACGCAGTGTACGGACCGCATCGTTGGCGACCGCGACGACGTTCTCGCGACGCTCGATAAGCAAAGACACTTCGCCGTTCATACCGGGCTTGAGAAAGCCTTCGCTGTTGTTCAGCGAGATGATGACCGGGAACATGGTGACGCTCTGCACGACCATGGCCTGAGGTTCGATTTTCTCAACAAGCCCCTGGAACGGTCGATCCGGATACGCGTCGACGGTCACGCGCGCCGGCTGTCCACTCTTCACGTTGCCGATGTCGGTTTCGTTGACCATGGCGCGCATGCGCACCTTGCTCAGGTCTGCCATCTGCAAAATGGTCGTGCCGCCGCCAAACGCGCCGATGGATGATGTGATGATGGTGCCGAGTGACACAGGCTTGGCGATGATGGTGCCGCCGATCGGCGCGACAACGGTCGCATCTTCGAGGCGCTGCTTCGCGATATCGAGATTGGCGTTTGCACGAACCACAGAGCCCTGCGCCTGTGTCAGCGCAAGCGTGGCCGTCTCGTACTCCTGGGTCGTGATGACGCGCGTCTTGTACAGCTCGTCCGAACGATTCTTCTGCGCTTGTGCGTTTTCCAGCGCGGCCTGCGACGACCGCTGATCGGCGAGTGACTGGTCGTACTGATTCTTCACGTCCCGCGTGTCGATCTGCACGATGAGGTCGCCGGGGCGCACCTGAGATCCGATTTCGACGGGCATCTTGATGACCAAGCCAGACGCCTTCGACTTCACGTCGACAACATTGATGGGCTCGACGACACCGGTCGCCTGCGCGTCAACGACAATCGTGCGCCGATCGACCACAACGGTGCCGACCACTCGCGCCGTTTCCTTCTTCGACGCACATGCCGACAGGAGCGAGGTCATCGAGACGAGTGCGAACGCGCTGCGGGTGCCGCGGGGCAGGCGACGAGCCATCACGAAAACGCTCTGGGAAGTGCGCCGGAAGCTGGGAGTGGTCACAGCTCGCGTCCGAACAGAGACGAGAGCTGCGCACGCGCTACTCGGCCGTCGAAGCGCGCCTGAATGAGCGCCTGTCGTGCCTCATTGAGCTGCGTCTGCGAGGTGAGCAGATCGAGCAAGGTCGACGCGCCCAACGCATACCGCTGCTGCTGTACGCGAAGATCTTCTTCGGCCGCTGCAATGGCCGCCAACTGCACCTGCGCGCGCGCCTGCGCGTTTTGCAACAGACGCAGGAAGGAGGTCAGGTTCTGACGCGCCGCCAGCTTGGCGTCGCGCAACTGCGCTTCCGCGTTGGTGAGCGCGACGTCCAACGCGACCGTCTGCGTCTCTCGCGAGAAGCCGTTGTAGAGCTGATACGCGATGTTGAAGTTGAACGTCTGACGGCTCGCGTGGTTGCCACCAATCAGCACGATATTGCTGCCGGTAAAGCCGCGGCTGTTCTGACTGAACGCGTAGTTGTACGCCATTGTCAGCGTGGGCAGATACGTGGACCTCTGGGTGCGCTTCGCCGCGCGTGCTACCGCCACGTTCGACTCGGCGAGCTTCACCGCTGGCCCGTCAACCACGAGTGCCGCAAGTTCAGCTTCAGCCGGCAAGGTGATCGGTGTATCGAGACTGTCGGCCGGCGACGCCGTGATCGTTGTGGTCGAACCGGCAACACGCGTGAGCGCGGCGTTCGCTACACGCAGGTCGTTTTCGGAGGTGAGCACGGCGAGGCGGGCGTTACCCACCTGAATCGCAGAGCGCAACGAGTCAGACTTGGTTGCGACGCCGGCTGCAACACGTGCCGACGATGCCTTGAGCTGTTGTTCGGCCTGTTCGAGCTGTGCCGCGGCGGCGGCGGCCGACTCGCGCGCGGCGAGCGCGGCGTAAAATTGCTGCTTGACCTGCAGCGAGGCATCGAAGCGTGCCGCGATCGCGGTCACGTCGGCGACGTCGGCTGTGGCACGAATACGGGTCACTTCCGAGAAGCGACGGCCGCCGTCAAACACGTCCACGTTGAGCGCGAGTCCGTTGGTATAGCTCCACGGATTGCCGCTCAACGCCGTCAGCTGGCCGTTGAAGTTGTTGATCGTCGTGCCCTGCGTGCGGCCGCTGCCGGCGGTCAGGTTGACGTTGGGCACGAACGCGCCCATCGCCTGCCGACGTGCGGCGCTGGCATTGCGATCAAGCCCGCGCGCCTGAACGGCGGCAGGCGAGTTGCGTGCGGCGAGATCGATTGCTTCGCGGAGAGTGACCGGTCTCGCACCGTCGTCTGAAGCCAACCCCTGAGCGCCAAGCGGGGCGGCCGTGAAGACCGCCCCGATGAGCAACGTGAATCGAGTGATGCGCGATCGGGGGCGGTTCATTGAATCTTCTCCTTTACGCGACGGGTGCTGTCGGCGGCCTGCGCACGACGGGTGCTGTCTGCGGCTTCCGAGCGCGCAATGACAAGGCGAAACTCCGCTTGCTGAGCCGGGGTGAGAACGCTCATGAACAGCACGCGCGCGCTGTCGCGCGTGGCGTTGAAAGCCGGACGAAGCGGATCCATGATTTCCCTGTTCCGGGCGCGACGCCAATCGAACACCGAGTCAAACGTCTGACGCTGCGTACCGGAGAGGTGCAGTTCGGCGGCGAGACTGTCCCGCATCATGCGTTCGTCGAACTGCCGCCGAGGTGGACGTGAGAGGTTGACGGCGCGATCAGCAACGAAGCCGACTGCGCCACCAGTGAGGAACGCCCCGAGCAGAAACATCAGGGCAAGCGATTTGGGGCGGGGAGATGTGGTCATGGCGCTACCGTCTACCAGTCGAGCGGGTTCAGATACCGCTCCGGCGCATCCTCAGGAAGCTTGCGCCGCGGGATCGATGTGAACGTCACGCCATCGCCGTCGAGCGCGCGCTTGAGCGCGAGGTCGTATGTCGTGTCGGAGGGCACACTGTTCGCCATCGGCGAAGTCGAGGGGTCGAGCGCTCGCTGACGCACCATCGCCGCCCCGGCGAGCAGGAGCGCCATGGTCGCCGCGACCAGTGCCGCCGTGCGCCACTCCGAAAACACCGTCCACCAGGCGAGTGGCTGCGCTTCCTTGACGCGCGCCATCACCCGCTGCTCGAGACCTGCCCAGTAGCTGCCCGAAGTGGGCGCTGAATACGCACTGCGTAGCAGAGCCGAGATCGCGGGATCGTCTCCCTCGCTCCGCCCATCGTTGATCTGTCTGAAATCCTTCATTTGCTACTCCGCAGGTTGCCCAGCAATCGCCTCAGGTGCGATCGGGCATGGTGCAGGTCAGATCGCGCCGTCCCCTCGGGAATTCCGAGCAGTGCGCCGATCTCGGCGTGCTTATATCCCTCAACGTCGTGCAGCACGATGACCGAGCGCTGACGATCGCCGAGTGTCTCGAGCGCCCGCGCCAGACGCGTGCGCAATTCATCGGCTTCAGCCGGATCGCGATGCGGCGACGAGAGCGTCTCCGGCAATTCGTCGGCATCACGAACTTTTCGACGACGCGCGATATCCAGCGCGGCGTTTGCCACAATCCGGTGCAACCACGCACCGAAGGCTTGCTCAGGGCGAAACCGCTCCAGCGCACGGAACGCATGCAGAAAGCCTTCCTGCACGGCATCCTCGGCGTCGTCATGCGAGAGTACGATTGAGCGCGCGACCGCATACGCCCGACGCTGGTGCCGATGCACCAGCCCCGCGAACGCTGCGTTGTCGCCGCGCTGCGCCGCCTGGACCAGCGCCCGCTCTTCGAGCAGGCCCGCCGAGGGAAGAGGCAGATCGCTCACAGGCAGCAACGTAACGACCCGTTCATCGCGAGCCCCGCGTTGATCCACCGCGCACACGTCTGTCAACCCATCCGTTTCGACGCACTCGTCTCCCGCTATGGGCCTCGAGGCAGAAATGGGGAGGGCGAGAGATGTCATGCGGTCTGGTGGTGTCATCAGGGATACGCGTCTCCCGCGAGAGTCGTTGAATCGGGGGTGCCATTGCCACTGCCGGCGAGGCCGAGTACGCCCGCGATCTCCTGCATCGCTACGAGGACGATCCCAATGTGTTCATCCAACGGCACGCCAAGCGCTTCTGCACCCTGAATGATGTCGTCGCGATTGACACCCCTCGCAAACCCCTTGTCCTTCATCTTTTTGCGCACACCGGCCACGTCGACGTCAGCGACAGCCTTGGATGGTTTGACCAGCGCGGATGCCGTGATCAATCCGGTCAGCTCATCGACGGCAAAGAGGGCCTGCGCCATCCGCGTGGTCCGCGCAACGCCGGTATAGTGCGCGTGGCCGAGCACGGCCTCGCAGACGTCGTCGGGCCAGCCCAGCGAGCGCAGATACCGAACGCCTTCAGCCGGATGTTCGACGTCCGCGCCGAGCGACGCGTTTGGAAATCGCTCGTAGTCGAAGTCGTGGATCAAGCCCGCGACGGCCCATCGCTGAACATCCTCGCCGAAGCGCACGGCATACGCGCGCATACCGGCCTCGACGGAAAGCATGTGCTTTCGGAGCGAATCGCTGGCCGTCCATGATTCCATAAGAGCGACGGCTTCAGCGCGCGTTGGCAGAGACACGAGGGCGGGGGAGAGAGGCAGGGGGCAGGGGACCACGCAAGACTAGCGGGGGGCGGGGTTGGAGGCGAATCGGACCCGCTCGGAACTATGCAGTCCCGAGTGGTGAGTTTGAGTTGCCAGCGGGCAGTTTGCCTGCATTCCGCACCCAAAACTCCAACTGGTAACCCAGCACTTCCCACTTCGCTGTGAGCCTGTTTCGGTCAACTGGCTGCTACAAACTCGAACTCACCACTCAAAACTCAGCAGTTCCACACCAGAAGTGTGGTAGTGGTGAGTCGTGAATAGGAGTTTTGAGTCGAAAAACGCTAGTGCGCCACATCCGCGCCCAGCCTCCCGGTGGATCTCCCCGTTCGCCAGATCAGCAGCAATGGGAGCGCCGCCACCAGTAAAGCCCCGCTGATCAAGTACAGCCTGGAGAACGCCAGCACGCTCGCCTGCGCCGCGATCTGGTGGTCGAGAATCGCGAGCGCCTGCTGCTTGGCAATCAGGGCGTCGGTGCCGCGCGCGATCAGGCCGCGGGTCAGCGTGGCCAAGCGCTCAGTGGCGAGCGCATCGTACGACCCAACGCGCTCGGTGAGCACGGCCTTTCCCGTCGACGAGAAGCGCGACAACAGCGTCGCCATGATCGCGATGCCGAGTGAGCCCCCCAACTGGCGCATGAGATTGAACAGCCCTGTCCCCTGCCCGAGCGATTGCACCGGCAGCCCTGCAACGGTCGCGTTCGTGAGAGGAACGAAAATCAGTCCCAGTCCCACGCCGCGCAGAATGAGTGGCCAGAACAGCTCTCCTTGTCCGACATCGAGCGTGATGCGCGACAGCAAGAACATTGACGCGAGAAACAGGCATGAGCCGACGACGATCAGCGGGCGGGCGTCGAGCTTGGATGCCAGGCGACCCATCAACGCCATGACGAACGCCGACGCGAGTGCGCCAGGAAGAATCACTTTCCCGGTCTGCCACGCGGTGTACCCGTGTAACGACTGGAGAAACACCGGCAGCACAAACACCGAGCCGTACAGCGCCACCCCAAGGAACGCGGCAAAGATCACGCCGGGTGCAAGCTGCCGCGACTTGAGAATGCGGAAGTCGATGATCGGTTCAGGCGTGCGCAGCTCGTGCCAGACGAGGGCGATCGCCGACGCGAGACTGGTACACGCCAGCGCTACCATGAAGCGCGATTCAAACCAGTCGAGTCGCTCGCCGCGCTCGAGCATCCACTGCAATGCACCGACGGCCAGCGCGAGCAAGACGATGCCGACGACATCGATCGCGGTGGCGCGGACCTGATGCGCCGCGTTGCGGACGTACGTCCACACCATCCATGCAGCCGCGATTCCGAGGGGGACATTGATGTAGAAGATCCACGGCCACGCATACGCATCGACGATATAGCCACCGAGCGTCGGACCGAGTGTTGGACCGACCATCACACCCATGCCGAAAATCGCTTGTCCCATGCCGCGCTCTTCAGGCGGGAACGATTCGAAGATCGTGGTCTGTGCCGTCGAGAGCAGCGCACCGCCACCGAGCCCCTGAATGACGCGCCAGAAGACGAGCCCCCCGAGCGACGTCGCGGCCCCGCAGAAGAACGACGCGACGACGAACAATAGAATGGAGCCGGTGAGATAGCGTCGCCGTCCAAAGAACGAGGACAACCAACTCGACATCGGAATGACGATGACGTTGGCAATGATGTACGACGTCGACACCCACGCGATTTCATCGAGCGTCGCGCCGAGCGTGCCCATCATGTGCGGAATCGCCACGTTCACGATCGACGTGTCGACGAGCTCCAGCACCGCCGCAAGCGTTACGGCAATCGCGATGAGATAGCGATTCTTGTACGGATCGTCCGCAACGACCACGGGCGAAAGCGACGGCGTGGGGATCGGCGCGACGACGCGTGCCGTTGGCTCGAGGGCAGTTGTTCCCAAGGTATGCCTGTTGGGAGTTTGACGTTACTTGACGAGGACGTTCGCGACGACCGACATGCCCGGCCGGAGCGGACGATCGGGGCCCAGCCCCTTCGTCACCTTGATGCGGACCGGCACGCGCTGCACGACTTTCGTGAAGTTGCCCGTTGCATTATCGGGAGGGAGCAAGGCAAACTTGGCACCAGTCGCCGATGCAATGCTCTCCACTTCGCCTTCGGCCGATGCGCCGTACGCGTCGACTTCAATACTGACCTTTTGCCCGACGCGGACGCGTGCGAGCTGCGTTTCTTTGAGATTCGCCGTAACGAACACGCCGCTGTCGGAAACAATTGAGAAGAGCGTCTGTCCCGGCTGAACGAGCTGTCCGACTTCGACCATCTTCTTGGACACGGTGCCACCCAACGGCGCGGTAATCGTCGTGAACGAAAGCTGCAATGCGGCGTTGGCGCGTTGCGCTTCGGCGGCCTGCAAGCGCGCCTTGGCGAGTCGCACGCCGGCTTCGGCATTCGCGATGCCTGACGTCGCGGCGCTCACCTGACGCTGCGTTGCAGTGAACGTCGCCGCTGCCGCGTCGTACGCAGCCTGTGCTGCATCGAGTTGGGCGACCGAGATGATCTGCTTGCCCACGAGCTCCTTTGCGCGTGCGAGATCGCTTTGCGCCTTGGTCACGTTCGCACGTGCCGCGATCACTTGGGCATCGCCCACGTCGCGCTGACTCGACGCCGAGCGCACCATCGCATCCGCCTGTCCTTCAACGCCCTTGCCGCCGGCCGAAGCGCGCGCTGCCGCAAGATCGGCTTCGGCTTGTGCCAACCGCACCCGGTACTCGCGTTCGTCGATGGTCACGAGGATCGCGCTGTCTTGTACGTGCACGTTCTCGCCAGCATTCACGGCCGTGACGAAGCCGCCGACCTTGGCGACCACGGGGACGATATGTCCATCTACCTGGGCGTTGTCCGTGCTTTCGTAGGCCTGTGAAAAACTCCACCGCGTGTAGCCCCAGTACGCAGCGCCAGCGAGAAGGATCACCGGAATCACGATGCGCAGCAGATTGCGCGACGCGGCGGGCTTGGCCTGGACGGCACTGGCGCCGCCATCGGCGTTTCCGTCGGCGCGCGAAGCCCGTCCTGTTTCAACTGCGGGGGAAGGCATGTGCAGAGATCCGGTTGGTCTGGGTGGTCGCGCGATTTATGGGAGCTGCTGAACGGCGCCCGTGGCGCGCGCGAGTGAAACGCGCGCACTTTGGAACGCGGCCAGCGCATCGTTGCGCAGTGTGCGTGCCTGATTCAGTGACAAGAGGGCGGTGATAACGTCCGCGTTACCTGCGACTCCGGCACGAAACCGCTCTTGGGCCTGTGCGACTTCCTGTTCGGCCAAGCTGAGCCGCTCGCGCGCGGCCTGCACTTGTTCGCGCGCGGCCGACATGTCGAGCAGCGCGGCGCGTACATCGAGTGCGCTCTGTGAGCGCAAATCGCTCAGGCGTGCGTCGAGTTCGCGCGACGTTGCGACCTGTTCCTGCACACGCCCTTCGCGGCGACCGCCATCAAACAGACCAACGGCGAGCTGTACGCCCCACGTGTAGGTCGGGAGCAGATGATTCCAGCTCTTGCCGAGCTGCCCCTGATCGAACATCAGTCCAAGCTGCGGCGTGCGCTCCCAACGAATGGCGGAGAGATCGCGCTGTGTGGCGTCTTGGCGTGCTTGCAGGGCTCGCACATCGGGGCGCGTCGAGAACGCCTTGCCTAGCGCTGCCGCCTCGTCGGGGGCAGTCGCGTCGAACGGAAGCGACGCCAACGAATCCGTGAGTGTAAGCGGGGCATCGAGTGCCATGCCGAGCACCCGCTTCAGTTCGAGTCCGGCGCGATCGCGATCGTTGCGCGCCGCAATGAGCTGCGCGCGCGTGGCTGCGAGCTGCGACTGCGCGCGCGTGACATCGAGTGCGATCCCAACGCCGGCTTGGAGCTGGTCGCGTGCGATCCGAAGCAGATCCGACGCTAGCACTGAATCGGCGACACGCGCTGACAGTTGTGCGTCCGCTCGCGCGGCGCGCACATAGGCCACCGCGGCACCGGCCGCCGCCGCTTCTGCCTGGGCATTCACTTCGGCGGTGGCCGCAACGGTGAATGATTGGGCCGCACGCCACTTGGCGATGTTGGCGAAGTCGAGGAGCGGCTGCGTGATGCGATAGCGGATGTCGACCGTCGGGATAGGGCCGAGCAGCTCGCCGTTGGGGTTGAGCAACGGCCGACCGGTGGCATCCCTAAAATTGAATCCGAAGGTGGCCGTGTTGGTTGTGCGTGACGCTTGTTGAATGCCGGCGACGACATCGGGAAAGAGCGCGGCACGTTTCTGCGCAACGCGGGCTTCGGCCTGCGACACCCGGGTGCGTGCAACGTCCACCGCACCGTTCTGTTTGGCCGCGAGACGTGCCGCATCGCCCAGCGAAAGCGACGTCTGCGCCGTCACCGGCACACTGACGACGGCCGACAATGCGAGCATGACCACGGCGTGACAAGCAGATCTCATGGCTTCGGATACGGAGAGACACGGCCCGCGGCCACGAGGTGGTCGGGGCGCAGAGCGTGGAGGTAGAAATCAAGAACTTCGTTGCAGACGGCCTCGTCCGACGACCCCGCCAGAGTCGGGAAGAACTGTGGACGCGAACACCAGATCGAGTGCATCATCGTCAGCGCGGATAGCATCCGCGCAGCGGCCTCGGGCGAGAGTTCACGGAACTCCCCGCGCGCGGTGCCGCGTGCAACCACGGCACCGACCAGCCGCTTGCCACGGGCCACGACTTCGTCCGCATAGAACTGCATCAGGTCGGGAAAGTCCTGCAGCTCAGCAAGCACCAGTCGCTGCACGACCTGAAAACGGTCAGACCGTAGAAACGCCCACCAGCCAGTGGTCAGGCGACGGAGCTGGGATTCGGCACTTTCGTCATCGCCCCGGTCACGGAGCTGTTCTGCCGTTTCCAAGGCCGCGATGGTGGTAGCGCGCACCATTTCGCGAAACAGCGCTTCCTTGTTGGGGAAGTAGAGATAGATGGTGCCCTTGGCGACGCCGGCCCGCTTTGCGATGTCGTCGAGACGCGCGCCGGCCAGCCCACGCTCACCGAATTCGTGGAATGCGGCGTCGAGGATCTGTTGCGGGCGCGCCTCCGGATCACGGCGCCGCTTATGGTCGGCAAGCTGTGGGCCGGTCAAAATCGGCGAAATATTGGTCTCGGTCATGTCGGTCCGATCAATCAAGATGTTAGTGACTGACCGGTCAGTCTATGGTATTCCCTCACAAAACACAAGCGCGGTCGGCAGTCCGTGACGGAACGCCGACCGCGCCGAGACGCCGAGGAGCCCTACCTACGCATTCTGGCTTACGCCAACTGCCTCATGACTGGCGACGCCACCAGCGACGTCTTCGCGCCGCCCTTTTCACCGGCTTCGGCCTTCTCGTTCGCGAAGTGACGGTTGGTAAGAACCACGATGCCGAACAGGATCGCGCCGATGAACAGTGCGCCGCCTATCAGACCGAAAAAGGCGGCGCCCATGTCGCTGCTGGGGGGCTGGTGCTGGGTCATGGTATCAGGAGTGAAAGGGTCAGTCGGCGTCGGTGACGCGTACCGTGATCATGCCATCGTTGGCGACGATCGTCGGGATGACATCCAAGCCGCTCGTGACCTGCCCGAACACCGTGTGGACGCCGTTCAGGTGGCGTGTATTGGACTCGCTCAGCACCACAAAGAACTGGCTGCCGCCGGTGTCCTTACCGGCATGCGCCATCGACAGCGCGCCGATGTTGTGCTTGTGCGGGTTGCCCTTCGTCTCGCACTTGATCGTCCACCCCGGGCCGCCCGTTCCGATTTTGCGATCGCCAGCCGGAAGGTCGCGCGAGAGCGGGTCGCCGCCCTGGACGACGAAGTCAGGGATGACGCGGTGGAACTTGACGCCATCGTAGAAGCCGGAGTTGGCCAGCTTCTCAAAATTTTCAACTGCCAGAGGCGCTTCGGCCGCATACAACTCGGCGACCAGCGTTCCCTTGTTTGTCTCGAATGTAGCCAGCTTGGGCACGATTTCCTCGGGGGCGGTAACGGGTGAACGAGAAACGTAGCGCACCGGCCAGCCGACGTCAGCCCGCCTACCCCGCAACCTCGGCACTCGGGCAGACATCCCGCAGCAGGCAAGCCCCACACTCGGGACTCCGCGCAAAACAGCGCCGCCGTCCGTGCCAGATGAGCAAATGGCTGAGCAGCGCCCATGACTCGCGCGGAAACAACGGCATGAGCTCCTGCTCGATCCTGATCGGATCGGGCTCGCGGGTGAGGCCCAGTCGTCGGCTGAGCCGCTGCACATGGGTGTCGACGACGATGCCGTCGTTGATGTTGAAGGCATTGCCGAGGATGACGTTGGCTGTCTTGCGGCCAACGCCGGCAAGTGCAGTGAGCTCGGGGATGGCGCGGGGAACCTCGCCACGAAAGTCACGAACGAGCGCCTGCGCCATCGCTACGAGATTCTTTGCCTTGGCGCGAAAGAAACCGGTGCTGCGCACAATCTCTTCGACGTCTTCGAGCGTTGCGCCGGCGAGTGATGCCGCGTCCGGATAGCACGCGAAGAGTGACGGAGTGACCATGTTGACGCGAACATCGGTGCACTGCGCGCTGAGTATCGTCGCGCACAACAGTTCGAACGGGTTGCGGTGATCGAGTTCGCAGTGCGCATCAGGATACTCGGTGCGCAATCGCTCGAGCGTGATTTGCGCGATAGCCTGCTTTGCGGCTTTCGTTCGCGGCGACTTCGCTACAGGCGGCGCCTTCTGCGACGGCTTCTGCCCGACACTTGAACGCGCCATGCGTAGGTCAGCGGCGCGTTAGCGCGACGCTGCGACGTTGGCCATCAACTGCAACGACGGCGCCCCACCGTTGCGCCGAGCACGCGCGAACGCGAGCACCTGGTCGGCTGTGCGACTGTTCAGCACGTCGACCGGTGTGAGCCAACCTTTGCGCGCCACGGCGACACCCATCTCCAAGTGGTCCAGCCCTTGGGGCGAGTGCGCGTCCGGACCAATGGAGACGAGCGTCCCCGAATCATGAGCCAGCTTGCACGCGCGCCAATCGATGTCGAGTCGATGCGGGTCGGCGTTGAGCTCGATCGCGACGCCCACGCTTCCGGCTTTGCGAATCACTTCACCGAGATTGATCGCATACGGCTCTCGCGTGAGCAGCAAACGTCCTGTCGGGTGGCCGAGTATCGTGAGATGCGGATCGTCGAGCGCTTTGAGCACGCGGTCGGTCATCTGGCGTTCGTTCATGCCATAACGCGTGTGTACTGACCCAATGACGAAATCAAAGCGATCGAGGAACGTGGTGTCGTAGTCGAGTCGCCCGCAGGGGAGAATATCGGCTTCAATCCCTTTCAACACGCGGAAATCGGTACGCTCTGCGGCGTATCGCGCGTTCAGTGCGTCAATCTCGGTATGCTGCTGCACGATCGCATCGCGCGAGAGTCCACCGGCATACGTGTTCGACTGCGAGTGATCGGAGACGCCTAGATAGCGCAGGCCACGCGCACGTGCGGCGGCGGCCATATCGGCGATGGTGGCACCGCCGTCACTGTATTGCGAATGGCAGTGCAACGCGCCGACAAGATCCGCTTCCGTGAGCAGTGTATCGAATGAGCGATGTGCCGCAGCCTCGACTTCACCGATCGCTTCGCGCTGTTCGGGGAAAATATAGGAAAGCCCGATGTGCGCGTAGAGATCGCGTTCGTGCAGCACTGGTAGCAGGGCACCGTCAGCGCCACGCAATTCGTCACCGGCAAGCACGAGCCCACGCGAAGCCGCGCGCTCCGTGACCTGCTTCACGTGCGCCGCGCTCCCCGTCGCGCGCCAGAACGCGAGTGGAAACTGTTCCGGTCTGACGCAGGTGATATCGACGCGCAGTCCGTCGTCAAAGCGCAACGTCATGGAACGACCGCCACCACCAAACACCGCTTGCACCCCGCGCAACTGCGCGAGCGATGCCGCAACCACTGATGGCGACCCCCGCACGGCGGCGACGAGGTCGATATCGCGCACGACTTCTGCACGGCGATGGATCGAACCCGCGATCTCGGCCTGCAGCACGTCTGGATGCGTGCGCACCACGTTGCACAGTCGCTCCGCTTCCGCGCGTCCATGCTGCCAGAGCACGAACGCGCCGGTCGCGCGAAGGTCTGCTATGCCCTTGAGAATCTTGAGTGCGGTGCGTTCACCAAAGCGAGGGAGCTGCGCGAGACGGCCGTCGCGCGCAGCCTGTTCGAGTTCCTGGAGCGACTCAACGTGCAGTCCTTCGTGAATCTGACGAATCCGCGCCGGGCCCAGCCCCGGCACGCGGAGCATCTCGAGCAACCCTTCCGGCGTCTCCTCCTGAAGCCGCTCCAGCAGCGCCGAGCCGTTCGACTCGGCGAGATCGCGCAACACATCAAGCGCGGCCGGGGCGAGCGTGTGCTCCGTGGTCAACCCAATGCGGAGTGCTTCCACGAGGTCTTCCTCGCCGTGACTCGCAGCGGCACGAGCCGCGAGCTGCATCGCGCGCACGCTGAATCGGTCCTCGCCATGCAATTCGAGCAGCGTGGCGATCTGGGTCAGTGCATGTGCGGCGCCATGGCAGTCCATAACGAAAATATACAAGCCAACTACAACCGCAGGCCGCGGATTACGCGAATTTCGCGAATCGGTACGGAGCTATTCGCGAAATTCGCGTAATTCGCGGCTGTTGTTGTTTTCGCTTTTTGGTATCACAGGCGAGCGTGACTCAGCTCTCAACTCCAGCCAGCATGCGGGCCTGCCGCACCAGTTCAACCAACTGTTCCTCGGTGAGCAGCATCTCCTGCTCGGCCGCCGGCCTATCGAGCAGTCCCGTGCGCATGCCCACGCCAACCTGATTGAGGTAGCGGATTTTCGAGAGTATTTCGAGCGTCAGCTGGCGCAGTCCGAGAAAGCGGCGTTTTTCGGCGTTGGCGCGCCTGTAGCGATGCAGCATTTCGTCGGGGCGCAGCCGGCGCGCGAGGGCGAGCACCTCGTCCTCTGTGCGCCCGGGGAAGACCCCGCGATCAGGAATGCCTGAGTTGCCCCAGTCCACATCCGCGAACCAGAGCCGACCGACGTATTCCACGCCATCGTGGACGGTGCGGGCCGTCACAGTGAACGGCCGGCCATCCACTTCAATAGTGGCGATGTTGGCCTGTGAGACAACGCCGAAAGGGATCATTGTAGCCTGGAGGACTTGGACTTCTTCAGGTCGGTACGAAGCGCGCCATGGCCCCGAACAGCGCTGCCGGTTGCTCGACATACGGGACATGGCCGCAATCACGCAGCTCCACGAACGTCGCATCAAGCGCCTCAGCCACTGCCATCGCCGACTCGAGCGGGATGGGATCCGCTCGTCCGTGTACGACGAGTACAGGCAGCCCAACGGCACGAGCCAGCGTTCGCAGCGATTCCCGCAGATCGAAGTCTCCCAGACTCTCCCAGACGGATTGCTGGACGCGACCGGTCACACGAAACGGAGTGAGTGCGCTCGCGCGGTGCGGATCGGCAAAGTAGCCGGCCACACTGAGCTCGAAGCTGCGCTGACGATATGCCTCCAAGTCACGCTCACGGAGCCCCGAGGCGGCCAGTTCGGCGCGCATTGCCTTGATGACGGGACTGCGTTGGCGCTCGAGCAGCGCGGTTTCAAACTCATTGCGCCACTCGCGTGTGACCGGGGCGGGCGATATCAGGATCAGCTGCGACGGCATCGGCAAGGATACCATGGCGCCGTCTCCGGTCTGTTTCGACGCCTCAATGCAGTAGAGCATCGCCAGCAATGCGCCCCACGAATATCCGATCAGCACCGGTGACGTGAGCGCGAACTCATCCATCACCATCGCAAGATCTGCCACCTGCGTTTCCCAGGTGATCGGTGTTTGGTCGTCGGTCTTGGACCTGCCCCCGCCGCGCTGATCGTATGTGATCACGCGATGCGACTCGGCGAGCGCTAACAGCTGCGGATAGAGATAGTCATGATGCGCGCCGGGACCGCCATGCAGGAGAACAATCGGCGA
>Ga0105044_10000259_pt1 | contig 63246 bp, 60 predicted proteins | sample MAT01_FD_78092 | JGI IMG/M metagenome (GOLD analysis project Ga0105044, IMG submission 78092) | Freshwater microbial communities from Lake Fryxell liftoff mats and glacier meltwater in Antarctica - MAT-01 | ecosystem: Environmental > Aquatic > Freshwater > Ice > Liftoff microbial mat | place...
AAGAACTCTTCGAACTGAGGCTCAATGCTGACGACGCGGACGTCGGTAGCCAAAGGTGCGGCAATCAGGGGTGCCGCCAGAAAGGGAGCAGCTAAGAGTTGCCGGCGCGTGGGATGGGGCATGGGGTTTACTGCAGCGACAGTCCGAGGTCAGCCAGCGAAATACTCGATTCATAGCGCGGCAATTGCAAGGCGGCGACGGGATGGAGCCCACTGGCGTCGTAAGCGAAGAGCTTCCGCTCCTCGGGGTCGATCAGCCAGACATGCTCCACACCCCAAAGCCGGTACTCTTCCAGCTTCGTCAGTGTCTCACTGAGCCGGTCGTCCGGCGAAGCGATTTCAATGGCCACCAGCGGCGGGGTGTCCGGGTAAATTTTCACGGGCTCCCGATCCGCAAAAACCGCGACATCGGGAATGCGATAAAGCCGCAAAGGGTCCAAGGCATGGCGGACTTCACTGGCGGCGTACAGCGCATACCGCTGCGCCAAGGACTCGACGATGTACCCCAGCCGCATTTGAATTCGACCATGCAGAAAAGTAGGCATCGCCCGCTCCAAAACCTCGCCGTCGACGAACTCGCGGTCGGGGCCTTCGAAGGACATTTTGAGGTATTCTTCAGGCGCAACAAGTGTTCGGATCGCCATGACGGTAGTGTACCTTGATTGGTGCTTTGCCACCGCGAGCGGGTTGGCTACATCCAGCCAAGCTGCTGCAGGCTGATGGTGTCGTTCCAGATCTTGGTCATATGCCGGATCTTGCCGTCGGCGAAGTCCATCACATAGACATAGTCGGCTTCCACCTTCTTGCCGGTAGGCGGCACCGGCCCCCCCTCGCCTGTATGCGTGCCGCGGAAGATGCCATAGGCGGCCACGTTGCCGCGCGTCTCATCCACGGCAAAGGAGCGAATCTCGTAACTCCCGTCCGGGATGGGCGTCAGCAGTCCCTTCATCCACTCGGTGTACCCTTCAAGCGTGTGCACGCTTGCCAGTGCGCCCGCCTGCGCGGAGAACGTCGCGTCCGGATGGCAGTAAGCACTGCACCCGGCCCAGCCTTTGCCGGTCTCGCAAGCGTCGAAGAAAAGCGTGGCGGTATCCCGAATCGAGTCCATAGATCTCCTTAGATTTTTATCCCGTTCCAAATCTAGCCCGAAAGCCCACCTTCACGCAACGCCAGGCGCCCCCGCCCAAAAGATCTCACCGCTTCGAATGGCCCCGAAATGGGTCTATATTTTTGATAAAAAGGAGTGTTACCGGAACGTGATCCTAAGTCGGAGCACCCCGGCGATGCCCCTACTTACCAAAGGGCGGAAAGAAGCTCGAACTGCCCCAGGGATCACCAGCTGACTGAATTTTTCAAGTGGACAAATAATACTCACCCAAGTGGATGGCCTTATTTTCACGCAAATTAGGCAGCCTTCCGTCTTGGCGCCCTTGCGATCTGCCGTTCGATCACGTCGTCTCCAAAATCTAAGACAATCTGAATTGGGGGATTCTTACCGAGATTCATGTCGTTATAGACGTCTACGTCCGTTTTCAACTGATCGCAGTCGCCGACAATCTGTTCTCTCCGCTGGGCGAATGCCTTCTCCATATGGGAATGAGGAGCGTAATCGAGCATAGCCCAAAACGTATATTGCACGCCACCCTTCGTCACTCGAACCGCATGGTTCAACCGGTAACGCCTCCCTTGATTGTCCGTTTCGTATTCTTCGCGGAGGGCGCTGGCCATATTGCCGGCGAGGATGTCGTAGGGATCAAGTTCCGGCAAGGTTAAGATCCCTTTTGAGACGCCCCACTCGACGGCCTGACGGGCGCTGGTGGGCAAGTGATGGTGAGCAAGCTCATACTGCCGCCAAGCGTGCTGAAGTTGCTCATTTTTGGTTGGTTCTATTCGTTGCCGAAAGGTCTTTAGATGTCTCATATCGATGGTACCTGTCCCCATCCGTCGTATATCGAAGCCGGTAAGAGCGAATTCCTGATCTTCGCAAGATGCTTAGTCAGGTACGCATACTGTTGGAGCCGAAATTGCATTTGGCCAACGACAATCCCCGGATGCCTACTGATCGTCTGGGAAAAAGCTAGAACATCCCGCTCGTAATAGAAAGGGTGCTTTCGCGCCATAAAAGATTCGAGTCGAGGCGCGCAATACTCAGAGGCTGCCACATTGGCAATACGTTCTTCTGACGGCAGTTCCTCGCCATCTCCTGCGTTTTGACCTTCGAGGTCATCCAGAATGCAATCATTTTTTCCGTCCCCCCGTAAGACATGCTCCAATTCATGGCGTAATACAAACCAGAAGTTATCAATTGTGTCGCGCCGAATCGACATCCCAACCACGGGCGATTCATCGTTTAGCCAGAAACAAGCCCCATCGATTTTGGCCTGCGGCAACTTCTCGACAATGACCAAGCGCACCCCACAATTGCTCAGAACTGCAGGGACATGCCGGACCTCTTCCGGCGAGACCATCAAGGTCTCCAAGGTGGAAAGCGCGGCCTGGAGCCCCGCCATTGAGTAGGCCGGGACGCTGATCGCGTTGGCGATTTGCTTGACACGAAGAAGCCATGCTCGAAGTGAGGAATTCACTTCCACTTTGCCGGTAGAGGAGCCAGACTTGCGAGCAGCATGAGGCAGCGACAGAGTTTCGCCGAGGTCGTCGACCTGGAAGAACTTTTGGACGCGCGTCTCCAAAACCGCCACGTTGTCTGAGGGCTCGATCCATTTCCGCTTCGCCATTTCTTTGATGGGTGCCATCTCGTAGAGGTGCGCCCGACGCTGTACCGCCGCATCATCGTGAACTGCTCGGGCCAACAGATAATCGCGCTCCAAATTCATCCAAAATTCGGGGCCAGTTCCAAATGCCGCCCCCAGCCCCTTCGCTGTCTCGGGCGTGATCGCCCGTTTTCCCGCGACCAACTCGCTGATCAGGCGTGCTGGGCGCAGCATGATCTCAGCCAACTCCACCTGGCTCCATCCCCGCGCTTCCAATTCCTCGCTGATGAAGTCTCCAGGGGCGAAAACTTCTGCAGGTGTTCTCATTGCCACACCACCTCCTTAGTGGTAGTCTTCAATCCCCATCACTCGAATCTTTTTGTCGTTGCCAGTCCCTTGCATCTCTAGAATGAGCCGCCACTGGATATTTAATCTCATGGAATGCTGATGATCCCGATCGCCCTTCAACCGCTCAAAATTAAGCGACCTCATTGCATAGAAAACGCGCTCGTCGTCTGCGGAACGAATGAGTTGCATACGCTTTCTGAAGGACTTTACGATCGCGGTTGGGTACCCGCCTTCGAATCTGGCATCGGTTTCCAACCGGTCCAATCGAATGTCGCCGAAGATTACCTCCATTACTATTGCATCATGGCCGGGATTTTATGAATTGTCAACATATGGAATTACACTATGTGTAATTCCATTCTGTAAATCGGATGGATAAGTCGGCCCCACTCGGACAAAGATGCGGTCGGGACTCGCGACCCGACCCTACGCTCACCGTGGCCGACGCCATCGGGCCGCAACTAAGCTTCGAACAAAGCCGCGACAGACAGCCGGAAAGTAGGGACCGGCTCTTCGTTCGCTAGAGTCTGTGATGCCGCGTACGAGCGGGTGGGTTGTCCGCTTTGGTGAATGTCGATGCGCCGGTCGTCGGGCCAGACTACCCATACTGCGCGTGCCCCATAGTTCAAATACTGCCGGATCTTTTCGTCGAGTTCCTTCGCGATGTCAGAGTCGGAAACGATTTCGATGGCGAGGTCGGGCGGACCCTGCATCTTGCGCCCTGGCGTCGGCGCGCGGGGCTGAAGGCAGACCGCGACATCCGGATGCCGGACGCGGTCGGGAGCGATCTCGAACGCTTGTTCATTGGCCGCTTCGCAAGGGTCGTCCAACTGCCGATTCAGTTGCCGGGCTAACTTAGCCTTGATCCGGTCGTGGAGAGCATCGTTGTTCGGCATCGGAATGATCACCCCGTCGTCATAGTCCAAGCGCTCGCCCGCGGCAGTGCGAGCATCGTACTCGTCGCGAGATACCAGGACCGCGGTTGTCGTCATGATCGCCATTTTAGCCCGAATCAAAAGTGCCGTGCGAGAGACTTCTCCAGGGTCAACGCGGCGGAAGTACTTGGGGAAGGTGTACCGCCCCGGTGTATCCCGTGGGTGGTCCTGTTTTCCAGGTGTGTTTGCCCCCGCCCTTGCTTAAGGTTACTCGTGTTGCCGTCAACAGCTTTGCCCGCGACAAGCTGCCAGCAGATCTCACTGCTTCGGATGGCTCGAAAATGCGGCGGGGTCCGGGACCACCGCATTTCGGGGCCTGCCGAAATCCGTCTATGTTATTGACAGAATTAGCGTTACCGGAAACGTCGATCCTAAGTCGGAGCACCCCGGCGATGCCCCTACTTGCGAAGATTTGGCACCGGGATGAGGATTTGAACCCCATAAGCTTGGGTTGGAATCAAGCTGCTCTCCCAGGAGCATCCCGGCGTAACTCACTCAAACTCGCAAGACGAAGGTTTCAAAGACCTCCGCCGGCCGTAGAACGACCTCGGTGAAAAATTGGGGTGGCCGAAGGGAATTGAACCCTCGTACGCAGGTTCACAGCCTGCTGCCTCAGCCACTAGGCTACGGCCACATGTCGAACGATGAAATTGTGTTACTTGGTCACCAAAGTATCTGACTCATGAACGCACCTCACTTTATGGCGTCGGGGCCAATGCCCCGTCGCCGTCTATTCCATAGAAATGCCCGGAAAAATCAAAAAAGGGGCGGCCACTTAGTGGCCGCCCCTCTGGAAAATGGAATTATTCCAAGCCGGTTAGGTCACACCGTGTGCCAAGTGATGGGGATGCCACTCACGTTGGAGATGGATTGCGGGTTGGAATGCTTGCGTCACTAATTCTTAGGATACTTCAAGCCACGGAAAAGTTCAAGAGATAACGTTGTCTTATCTAAGCGCGAGGCACCGAGTGCCGGCGGATAGTGCCAGACGCTTTTGCAGGTGCTAAAAGGTCGAGAAGCCGTTGTGTCATGCTGAACCAACTTAGGAATAGGAAATCCGTAAAAGAGGGGGGATCGTGCGTTTCCGCGGATCAGGAAAGGGTACCCCAATGCGCACCCCACTCATTGTTTTTATCTTTTTTCAAAAATAAATGAGAGGAATTGGCGGCGAAAAGCACTGATTAGTGAATGCCCCGAAAACCAAGTTTCGCGCCCCCGAATTATGCACTGCACATCACGTAGCGAGGGAATTATCGACAACCAGTCTTCTACAGCGACGAGGACCGGGAGTTCTTTCTCAGCTTAGTCGACCATCACGCCGATCAGCGTCAATTATTTGGTGCACGGGCAAGTGTTGATGTCGAATCATTTTCACCTGTTTATGCAGCACGTGCCGTATTTTCGTCATAGAAAGTCCCCGTTCGCCGCAAGGAAGAGCATTCAAGGCGAGAGGGTAGAGGCCGAGTCCGCTGCGGCACGCGGGACGGTTGGCTTGACCCATTTACCTTTGCCGGGGAGGGGGGGGTGCGCCTGCCGTCGCGAAGGCCATAATCGCCGCCGGCCCTACCGGCTAAGTGCACCGAAATCGAAAATTTAGCAACGCTGCTCGCTCGTCACACGTTCGACACGGGCTCTGGCTATATTAGAGGCTATATTGGAGGACTGGCACGAAGAGTTAGGAGTTTGTGGCGATGAGCTTTGACAGTTCCCAATATGTGAATCTTGTTTCGCAGTCCAGTGAAGCCCAGCAGCGATTGTTCCTGCAATACATGGGTCCGCGTGACGATTTCGATATCATTATTGTGGGCAGTGGCATGGGCGGCGGGGTGCTGGCGGATGATTTGGCCGACCGCATGGGCGGCCACAAGCGGATCCTGGTTCTGGAGGCGGGTTCGTTCCTCTATCCGACGCATGTCTACAACATGTGCCGATTTCCCAACGCCAGCATCGCGAAACATTTTGGGTGCGACACGTTCTATCAAACCGGCAACAAAAACAGCGAAAACTTCATTGGCGAGAAGCCGCAATTGAATCTGGGAGGGCGGTCGATTTTTTGGTCGGGCTTGATTCCTTCGGCGCAGAAGTGGGAGTTGGAGTTTTTTCCGCCACGGGTGCGGCAGGATTTGGCGGATGGTTGGCTGAAGGAAGCGGGCGGGATCATGAACGAGTCCCGGACAATGGGCACCGCTGCGCAAGCCATGGTGGCGCAGCTCCGGCGAAGCGACCTGGCAGATGATTTTGTGATTGAGGAGACGCCGCGGGCGCTGCATCAACCCTATCTAACGGCCGATGGTGTGCCGCACGATCAGTTCTTCACCGAGCCGACCGGCGTTTTCAACACGGCGGAGTTACTGATCAATCAGGCCGGGTTAACTCCAGGAGTCAGCCATGGTGACGGCCCGGGGTTGCATCTGCTGCTGAACTACTTTGCGGAAGATGTGCAGAATCATGGGACGCATTTTGCGCTCGTGGTGCGCAATACTTTGTCTGGCCAGACCAGGACATTCCGGGCGGGGACGGTGGTGTTGGCGGGCGGCTCAATTGAGAGCCCGAAACTGTTGCGGCGGTCAAGCATGTATCCGTGGCTGCCACAGGCAACCAAAGATCTATTGGGGCGTGGATTGACAGACCATCCCACTTCGAATGAGTTGGCGGCGAACGTGACGAATCTGGGTCCGGTGGCTATTCCGAAGTCGGCACACGCGAAGATAGTGCTTTATTCGAAGGGCCTGCGCGACCCTGATCATCCGGAACAGATCCGCTTCCCCTTTAATGTCGAGATGAACGTGAACCACGAGTATTGGCACCTGCGGGAAAACGACCCAAGCGCGCCAGGGGTGCCAGCGCCCAGCGGCGCTTCGCGGGTGGATATCAAATTCAGCTTTGGGAACTGTTTGGATGACGGGAATGCCATTGCGGCAGCCACTCCCTTTGGCTACGTTCCGGAAATTCACTTTCGCAATCTGAGTTGGATGGATAACTTGCGGGATGTGCGCTTTCCGGCACTGGCCGGTTGGCGGAAGGACTATGGGCAGATCTTCGACGTGATGAATGGCGTGGCCGATAGGATCTTTCGTCAATTTGGCCAAAACGGCCAGGCAGCGCATCCGGATGGCCGCTATGGCGACGGCGGCAAGGGGTTCGGCTGGGGTACGGTGCATCATGCAGCCGGTACTTTGCGGATGCCTTATCGGCCCGCTTACAACCTGCCGTTTGCGGAAGCTTCGGTAGTGGATGAAGATCTGCAACTGGCGGGCACCGATAAACTGTATGTCTGCGATATGTCAGTAATGCCGTTTAGTTCGGCGGCAAACCCGGTGAGGACCTTGGTGGCGCTGGCGCTGCGGCTGTCTCGGCACCTTGGGTAGAAGAAGTTCAGGCGGATTGCCAAACGTTGGCCCCCACCGATGCGCTTCGAGCTCGGTGTCAAGGCCCCTTCACGTATATTGAGCGGTCGTCAGCCATCTTGAAACGACGATAGTCACCAATCTGATCGATGGCGTAACAGATAGCCTGCGGCTTCTTGCTGCATAATGAAGGCAATGCGCCTTTTGATCCTTGCCCTCTCCTTCGCCACGCTGATGGCCCAAACGCCCGCGCCCCAAACGCCCCAGGCGCGCCGCGCCCCCAGCTTCCAATTGCCTGACGCCACCGGCCAGTTCCACGACCTGCTCGACTACCGCGGCAAGTTCGTCATCCTCGACATCATGAAGACCTCCTGCCCCCACTGCAAGGCCTTCACCGGCGTGCTGGAGCAACTGAAAGCCAAGCACGGCGCCAAGCTCGCCGTCATCGCCATGGTGAATCCGCCCGAGTCGCCGCAGACCATGCAGGCCTATATGGCCGAAACCAAGTCCACCTCGCCCATGCTCTATGACATGGGCCAAGTCGCTTATTCCTACGTCCGCTCGAGCCGCATCGACCTCCCGCGCGTCTATCTCATCGACCCCCAGGGCAACATCCGCGGCGACTGGTCCTACAGCGAAGCCAACAAGCCCCTCTTCGAAAAAGGCGGCATCGCCGCCGAGGTTGATAAACTGATCGCCAGGAAGTGAACGCCCCCGCCCTCACCGCCGCTCTCCTCTGGCTGCTCCCGCTGCTCGCCTTCGACGACCTCCACAGCGCCGTCCGGGCCGGCGATGAGGACCGTGTCCGCGCCCTCATCAAAACCGGCGTCAACATCAACGCCCGCGATTCTCTCGGCGGCACCGCCCTCCACGACGCCGCCTGGGCCGGCGACCTCGATATGGTGGAACTCCTGCTGGACGCCCATGCCGATCCCAACGCCGCCCATAGCGAAGGCGGCTCTTCCCCGCTCCACTACGCCATCCTCACCAACCACCTCGAAGTCGCCCGCCGCCTGCTCGAGCGCGGCGCCAACCCCAAGCTCCGCTACCGTTCCGGCTCCACCGCCCTCCATCTCGCCGCCAGCCGCGGCCATACCGAACTCGTGCACCTGCTCCTCAACCGCGGCGTCCCCGTCAACGTCGCCGACAACACCGGCGCCACGCCCCTCGACGAAGCCGCCTGGCGCGGCCAAACCGACACCGTTCGCCTCCTCCTCAAAAGCGGCGCCAACCCCAAGGTGAAGAATGGCGAATCCGGCGCCACCCCGCTCCACGAAGCCAGCGTCAAGGGCCACGCCGACATCGTCGCCCTCCTCCTCGACGCCGGCGCCGACCTTCAAGCCAAGGACCTTTCCGGCTCCACCGCCCTTGACGAAGCCATCCGCCACCAACACACCCGCGTCGTCGATCTCCTCATCCAGCGTGGCGCCAAAATCGCCGGCAGCACCGGCACCGAAGGCCTCAAACAAATGGAGCAGGCCGTCCTCCGCGGCCAGATCGACATCGTCACCCTTCTGCTCGACCGGGGCGCCCCCGCCGACGCCCGCACCGCCTCCGGATCTACCCTGCTCCACGACGCCGCCCTCAAAGGCCACCGCGACATCGCCATCCTCCTGCTCGAACACGGCGCCGGCGTCAGCACCCGAAACTCTGCTGGCGCCACCCCGCTCCACGACGCCGCCCTGGCCGGCCAAATCGCCACCGCCACCCTCCTGCTCGATCGCGGCGCCGGCCTTGACACGCCCGATCTCGAAAGCGGCAACACCCCCCTGCACCTCGCCGCCAGTTGGGGCCGCCTCGCCGTTGTCAACCTCCTGCTCGATCGCGGCGCCCCCCCCCGTGCGAAAAACCGCGCCGGCCAAACCCCCTTCGACCTCGCCACCGCCGGCAACCAAGCCGAAGTCCTCCCCCGCCTGAAGCCGTAACCCCCTACTTTTTTCTCTGCGAAACCCCCTCATACCCCCATCCGTTGTAGTTGGGGGTAGCTTACTTAGCCTCATTCCCCCAGTTAGTGTGTCCCCAGCCTAAAGACTTGACCTTAGCAAACCGATATGACTTTCAGTGCGAAGCTCCTCTCTCGTTTCCATGCGTTCGAAGTCCCCAGTTTTGGCGGATGCGGCACACGTATTAACCGACCAGCTTCTGGCCCAAATGCAAAAGCTCGCGCGCGCGCTGGCCGGCCAGTTGGAACAAATCGAGCAAGAGTATCTGGTGCGGTTGGAGCACGCCAATCACGATGCCAAACAGCGTCGCGCCTTGGCGTTCATCACCCTAGGCGCGGCATTGCAATTCGTCCAGTCGGCCGGCGAACGGCCCTTGTTCGCTTTCCTCGAACAAGTTGAATACAACGGCCGCCGGATCGCCAAGTTAAACCTTCATCCCAGCCTCGTCATGAAGGCGCTCGCCGAATACGACCACTTACTCGAAGCGGCCCTGGGCATTACCGCGTCCCGCTACCGTTGGGCGCGCGAGCAAATTCATTTCTGCGTCGTACTTACGCTCAATAATTCTTACTTCCACGTCCGCGAAGCCGAAACCAGCGCACACTCGGAACTCTTTCACATTGAAATCGAGTCGCGTAGTTTAAAAGACCTGCTGGGTGGCTCAATGAAAGTCCTCGCCAACTACTGCCGTTCGGATATTGCCGAAGTCTATCTCTTCGACGAAGCCCACGACCGTTGGATGCCACAAATGGACACGGCCTTGGCTCCGGGCGCCGCCGCCAAAAACCGGAAGTTACTCGCCCAGCCCTTCTGCGTCATGTCCGGCAAAGCCGCCAAACGCCTCAACCCCGCCGTGCTCGACCCTTCCTGGCCAGGCCGCTTCGAAACCTGCTGGTCGATGCCGCTCATCAATGGCCGCCGCTTGGCCGGCGTTATGCAATTCGGCTTTGAAAAGCCCTATGAATGGCTACCCCGCGAGCAGGACCTCCTGGCTCTCGTCGCCGAACGCTGCCTCTTGGGCGCTGAAAAAGTAAAGCTCATGCAGGACCTCGCCGAAAGCGAAGAACAGGTCCGCGAACTCGCCTCCCGCATGCTCCAAGTGGAAGAAGTGGAACGCCGCCGCATCAGCCGCGAACTCCACGACGAAACCGGCCAATCGATGCTCTGCATCCGCCTCCAACTGGAGATGGCGGAAAAAGTCCTCGAAAGCGCCCGCACCCCCGCCGAAGTCGCCATCGGCACCCGCAAAATCAAAGAAGTCCGCGAGATGACCGAGAGCACCATTCTCGAAATTCGCCGCCTCATCGCCGCTTTAAGCCCCGCCGTGCTCGAACAATTGGGTCTTGCCCCGGGCCTGCGTCAATTAGCCAGCCGCTTCCAGCGCGCCCACGGCGCCCAGATCTACTTACGCACCGGCCGCCTCGGCCCCGTGCCCAAACAAACCGAAAGTATTGTTTATCGCCTGGTGCAGGAATGTATCAACAATATCGGCAAACATTCTAATGCGGAAAACGTAAACATTTCCGTGCAGTCCGCCGATCAACTACTACAGCTGAGTGTTGAAGATGACGGCGTTGGTTTTTGCGTCGAAGATGCGTTTCAGAAACGCGATTCTTATGGATTGGCAGGTCTCCGTGAACGCGTGGCCCTGCTGGGTGGGGTGTGCATCGTGGAGAGCCGCCCCCGGGTAACGGCCAAGGCGGCTTCGGGCTCCAAAGCCCAAAAACGCCGGTCGCTCGACCCGCATGACCTCTGGAACTCAAGCGCCAGTGGTACCCGGATCCGGATCGAAATTCCGATCCCTCCGGCCTTACTGGGCAAAGGGGTCTCGCCCAGTTCCAACGCAAGAGCCGCCTCCGAGGCAACTTGGCAGGCCAGTTGAGTAAGCCAGTTGAGTAAGCCAGTTGAGTAAGCCAGTTGAGTAAGCCAGTTGAGTGGGCCCGAACTTAGAAAGAGAGATTTAGAACAAGATGGCCAAAATTCGAATTCTACTAGCGGACGACCATACTCTGTTCCGCCAAGGTATCAAAACCCTCATCAACGCGGAAGCGGACATGGAGATTGTCGGCGAAGCCGCCAATGGCGGCGACTCGGTCGACAAGGCCGCAGAAGCTCGTCCTGACCTCGTCCTGATGGACATCGGCATGCCCGGGTTATCCAGCTTTGAAGCCACCCGGCAAATCAAGAAGAATCGCCCCGAAACCAAGGTGCTTCTGCTCACCATGTACGACGACGAAGACTATCTCGTCGAAGGCATGGAGGTGGGCGCCAGCGGCTACGTCCTCAAGGACAGCCCCTCCCAGCAGCTCATCGCCGCCATCCGCGACATCTGCCGCGGCGGCAGCTACTTGAGCCCCCGCATGCTCTCCCAACTCGTCGACGACTTCCGCACCCGCATCAAGAGCGCCAATCGCCTCCCACGCTTCGCCACCCTCACCACCCGCGAGCGCGAAGTCTTGAAGCTTCTCGCTGAAGGCAACTCCGTCAAGGAAATCGCCTGCGACCTCAACCTCAGCGTCAAGACCGTTGAAGCCCATAAGTTCAACCTCATGCGCAAGCTCGACATTCACAACAAAGCCCAGCTCGTCCAATACGCCATCCAAAAGAAGATCATTAAGATCCCCAATTTAATCTAAGTTCTCTCGTTCAAGGTGAAGCGGGGGCCCTCTCGGAGGGGGCCCCCGTTTCAGCGTTACAATCAGGCCAAATGACTCGTCGCCAACTCCTCGCCTCCACCTTGGCCGCCCCCGCCCTCTTTGCCGCTCCCCGTTTGCCCATCAAGAAGGCCGTGCTGCTCTCCATGCTGCCCGCCGACCTCAGCTTCAACGACCGCTTCCAACTCGCCGCCGATTGCGGCTTCGCCCAAGTGGAAGCCTACACCGTCGCCGACCAGAAGACCGCCGAAGAGATCAAAAAAGCCTCTCTCCTCGCCAAGGTCCCCATCCACTCCGTCATGAACTCCGACCACTGGAAGTTCCCCCTCTCCTCGCCCGACCCCGCCGTGGTCGCCAAATGCCGCGCCGGCATGGAAACCAGCCTCCGCAACGCCAAGCTCTGGGGCGCCGAAACTGTCCTCCTCGTCCCCGCCGTCGTCGACGCCAAAACCAGCTACGCCGACGCCTGGAAGCGCTCCCAAGCCGAGATCCGCCAGATGATCCCGCTCGCCCAGGAGCTCAAGGTTGTCATCGCCGTCGAAGAGGTCTGGAACAAATTCCTCACCAGCCCGCTCGAATTCGCCCGCTACATTGACGAGTTCAAGAGCCCCTGGGTCCGCGCCTACTTCGACGTCGGCAACGTCGTCCTCTTCGGCTACCCGCAGGACTGGATCCGCACCCTCGGCCCCCGCATCGCCAAGGTCCACATCAAAGACTTCCGTTTCAAATCCACGCCCACCTCCGGCGGCAAAAGCGTCGCCGACTTCTGCCCGCTCCTCGAAGGCCAAATCGATTGGCCCGAGATCTACCAAGCCCTCGCCGAAATCGGCTACCAGGGCACGGCAACTGTCGAACTCGGCCGCAGCGACAAGGCCCAGCTCACCGAAATCAGCCAGCGTTTCGACAAGATCCTCACCAACACCTCCGCAGCCTGATAAAATCGCCAGTTTGAACACTGAAGCCGAAACTGCCCCCGACCTCGTATCCGAACTCCTCGAAATCGAAGAGGAGTTCGGGGCCCACAACTACCATCCGCTGCCCCTGGTCGTCGAGCGCGCCCAAGGCGTCTGGGTCTATGACCACGCCGGCAAGCGCTACCTCGATTGCCTAAGTGCCTACTCGGCGCTCAACCAGGGCCACGCCCACCCGGTGTTGCTGGCCGCCTTCATTGAGCAAGCCCATAAGGTCACCCTCACCTCGCGCGCCTTCCACAACGACCAACTCCCGCACTTCTGCGAAGAGCTCGCCGACCTCACCGGGCTCGACGTCGTCCTCCCCATGAACTCCGGCGCCGAAGCCGTCGAAACCGCCATCAAAGCCGCCCGCCGCTGGGGCTATCAACGCAAGCACATCCCCGCCGGTCAAGCCCAGGTCATCGTCTGCGACGGCAACTTCCACGGCCGCACCACCACCATCGTCGGCTTCTCTTCGGAGGCCGGCTACAAGCAGGACTTCGGCCCCTTCACCCCCGGCTTCGTCACCGTCCCCTACGGCGACCTCGAGGCTCTGCGCGCCGCCATCACCCCGCACACCTGTGCCTTCCTCGTTGAGCCCATCCAGTGCGAAGCCGGCATCATCCTGCCCCCGCCCGGCTATCTCGAAGAGGCGGGCCTGCTCTGCCGCGAGCACAACGTACTCTTTCTGGCCGACGAAATCCAAACCGGCCTCGGCCGCACCGGCGCCTGGTTTGCCTGCGAGTACTCGGGCGTGGAGCCCGATATCTACATCCTGGGCAAGGCGCTTTCGGGCGGCTTCTATCCGGTCTCGGCCGTCATCGGCCGCCGCGAAGTGATGGAGCTTTTCACGCCGGGCAGCCACGGCAGCACCTATGGCGGCAACCCCCTGGGCTGCGCCGTCGCCCGGGCGGCGTTGCGCGTCCTGCGCGATGAACGCCTCGTCGAACGCGCCGCCGGCCTGGGCTTGAAACTACTCGAAGCCCTAAAGCCTTTGGAAGGCGGCCTGGTCCGCGAAGTTCGCGGCCGCGGGCTCCTCGTCGGCATTGAGCTCACCTCGCCCGCGCGTCCCTACTGCGAACGCCTGATGGAGCGCGGAGTGCTTTGCAAAGAGACGCACGACCTCGTCATCCGCCTCGCCCCACCGCTCATCATCACTGAGGAAGAGATGCTCTGGATGGTGGACCAAGTCCGCACCGTGTTAGGCTAAGCGGCCCGCCGCCGAAATAAGCCCAGCGCCGCCATCGCGCTGCCCAGCAGCAGCCACGTCGATGGCTCCGGCACGTCGCTGATCAGCGTCTGCGAAGTCCGCAAACCGGCGACGTTCTGATACACAAAGGCGTCCGCTTGGCTCTGACCCGCGCTGTTGCTCAAGAACTGATTGGCGAAGGCCAGCACAAAGAAGTCGGTCTGTACATTCGCGCGAATGCGCCCGGCCGCGAAACCATCGCCGCCGTCATGGATGATATCCCAAGCCGCCAATTGAAAGCCCGCCCCCAATTGCTGCTTCACCACCGTATTCTGTTGCGAGTTGATCGTCGGCAGCGTATTGCGCAGCATCCACGCCAGGCGGGTGCCATTGCTGACGGCCGCCGCGCCCAGCACGTTCACGCTGTAGTTACCGTTCGAAATCAAAGTGAAAAAGTCAGCGCACACCGCATCTATCGCCAGCCCATCCACCAGCAGGTTCGCGATCCCGGCCCGCAGGTTCACGTCGATCAACTGCGTTGTCGACGATGTCCCACCACCCTGCGCCGGCAGTAACTGGTCGTCCAGCCGATACTCCGCGGTAAACCAGATATCGAAAGACCGCAACGGATCAACGCCCGAATAGCCGATCGTGGTGGCCTGCCCACCAGCGGTTGTCACTCCCAACAAAAACGCAATCCGAACCAGCATTTGGTAAGACATACAGAGACATCGGCTTTACAAACGTGAATCCGAACCTTAGCCGATCAACCGAAATACCTTAGCTCCTCTACCCCCCATCCGCGCCTCGTCAGGCCCACAAATCAAGAGCGTTCACAACCACTTTACCCAACAGAATCAAAGACTTCCGAAAATCCACTTCCTTACGCCTGCTACCCTTATAGGTGTACATGCTCGGCGCCTCAGCTCCACTGAATTAATTTCCAACGAAAATGAACCCCCATGGAATCAACAACTCCCGGGTTCGTTTCGTGATCTAGCCCCCGAAGCGCCCGATCTCGCCCATCGTCGCGCCGGTGGCTCGACAGTAGTCATCACCCGAAAGGAGAATCTGCATCCCGCGCACGCCCGCTGAGATCGAAATCTGGTCCCAGAGTTGGGCCGTTTCGTCGAGGTAAACCGGATATTCCTTCTTGGCCCCCAGCGCGGTAACGCCGCCGCGGATGTAGCCGGTCAGCGGCTGCACTTCCTTCAGCGGCGCTAACTCCATTTTCCGGTCGCCGGTGAGTTTGGCCAGGGCTTTTAAGTCGAGCTCCATATTGCCGGGGATCACGGCGAAGCAAAACCCCTGGCGATCGCCGCGCACCAGCAGCGTCTTAAAAACCTGCTCCGGCGGCAGCCCCACTTTGCCCGCGACGGTAAGGGCATCCAAGTGCTCCTCGTCCACGTCATAGCTCCGTAACACGTGCGCGATGGCCATGTTTTCGAGCATGCGGACCGCATTGGTTTTCATACCATCCATCGTCCTTCACACTGCGCTAAGCGGCAAGAAGTGCGCGTTTTGGCGCAGAACCGCTACCCTTACCGCAGAAACTACCTGCCAAAATACATTTGGCCACTCGATTGCTTTTAGTATCTGAGGAGAACCCTGCTTGACCCAACTTTCCGACGACCTTTTGGCCAAAATGAATGCCTACTGGTCTGCCGCCAACTACTTGTCTGTCGGCCAGATCTACCTCTACGCGAACCCGCTGCTCCAGGAGCCGCTCACCGTTCAGCATGTGAAGCCCCGATTACTGGGCCATTGGGGCACCACGCCGGGGCTCAATTTTATCTACGTCCACCTGAACCGCATCATCCAGCAGCGCGACCTCAACCTGATCTACGTCGCCGGCCCCGGCCATGGCGGCCCGGGCATCGTCGCCAACACCTACCTCGAGGGCACTTACAGCGAAGTTTATCCCAACATCTCGCAAACCACCGACGGCATGCGGCGCTTGTTCAAGCAGTTCTCCTTCCCCGGCGGCATTCCCAGCCATGTGGCACCCGAAACGCCCGGGTCCATCCATGAGGGCGGCGAGTTGGGCTACTCCCTGCTGCACGCCTTTGGCGCGGTGTTCGACACCCCGGACCTCGTCGCCTGCTGCGTCGTCGGCGATGGCGAGGCAGAAACTGGTCCGCTAGCCACCAGTTGGCACTCGAACAAGTTCCTTAACCCGCAGCGCGACGGCGCCGTCCTGCCGATCCTGCATTTGAACGGCTATAAAATCGCCGGCCCCACGGTGCTGGCGCGCATACCCCACGCCGAGCTCGAGCAGCTGTTTCTCGGCTACGGCTACCAGCCCTACTTTGTCGAAGGCTCTGACCCGGTTGCGATGCACCGCCTGATGGCCACCGCGCTCGATAAAGCCTTCGATGACCTGCGGCAAATCAAGCAATCGCCCGAACGCCCACGCTGGCCAATGATCATCCTGCGCACGCCCAAAGGCTGGACAGGGCCGAAAGTGGTGGATGGGCTGCCTGCCGAAGGCTCCTTCCGTTCGCACCAGGTCCCGCTTTCGAACATTGGCACGAATCCAGAGCACCTACGCCAGCTTGAGGAGTGGATGCGCAGCTATCGGCCCGAAGAGTTGTTCGACGCGAGCGGGAAGCTGCGGCCGGACTTGGCGGCGCTGGCCCCCCAAGGCCCTCGCCGTATGGGTGCCAACCCGCATGCTAACGGCGGTACGCTGCTGCAGGATTTGATCATGCCGGATTTCCGCACCTACGCCGTCGACGTGCCCCAGCCCGGCACGGTGACCGCTGAGGCGACACGCGCGATGGGTTGCCTGCTGCGCGATGTCTTGACACTCAATGAAGACGCCCAAAACTTCCGCGTCTTTGGCCCTGATGAAACGGCTTCGAACCGGCTCGGCGCGGTCTTCGAAGTGACGAATCGCGAGTGGATGGCCGAGCGCTTGCCTACTGACGACCACATTGCCACGGATGGCCGCGTGATGGAAGTGCTGAGCGAACATATGTGCCAAGGCTGGCTCGAGGGCTACTTGCTCACGGGCCGCCATGGAATCTTTTCTTGTTACGAAGCTTTTATCCATATCATCGATTCGATGTTCAATCAACACGCCAAGTGGCTGAAAGTAACTCGGGGTATCCCTTGGCGCCGGCCGATTGCGTCGCTCAACTACTTACTCACTTCGCACGTCTGGCGGCAGGATCACAACGGCTTCAGCCATCAGGACCCGGGCTTTATTGACCAGGTGGTAAATAAGAAAGCCGAGGTTGTTCGCGTCTATCTGCCACCCGATGCGAATACCTTACTCTCGGTTACTGACCATTGCCTGCGCAGCCGGAATTACGTCAACGTCATCGTCGCCGGCAAGCAGCCAGCCCTACAATGGCTCAATATGGAAGCCGCCGAACGCCACTGCGCCGCCGGCATCGGGATCTGGACCTGGGCCAGCAACGACGCGGGCTGCGAGCCCGACGTGGTGATGGCCTGCGCCGGCGACGTGCCGACGCTTGAGACGCTGGCCGCTGTTGACCTGCTGCGGCAGCACTTACCGCAACTCAAAATCCGCGTGGTGAACATCATTGACTTGATGACCCTGCAACCCGCTTCTGAGCATCCGCACGGCCTCTCCGATTGGGACTTTGATTCTATCTTTACCACTGATAAGCCCGTGGTCTTTGCCTATCACGGCTACCCTTGGCTGATTCATCGACTTACTTATCGCCGCCACAACCATGACAATCTGCACGTCCGCGGTTACAAAGAAGAAGGCACCACCACTACGCCCTTCGATATGACCGTGCTCAACGACCTTGACCGTTTCCACCTCGCCGGCGACGTCATCGACCGCGTGCCCCGCCTGCGCGATACCGCGGGACACACCAAGCAGTTTCTCCGCGATAAACTCGCCGAGCATCAGCGTTACATCGTCGAGCACGGCGACGACATGCCGGAAATCCGCGACTGGCAATGGCCCGCCAGCCGATGAAACACATTTGGGAACTTCCGCTTGCGGAAGTAATGCTGCAAGCGCGGGCCACCCCCGCCGGACTCACTTCCTCAGAAGCGGCGGAGCGCTTGCGGGTCCATGGCCGCAATAGCTTAGAGCAGGAGTCCCGCTTTGCCACACTACGGGCCATCTTTCAGTTATTCACCAATCCCCTGGTGCTGATTCTTTTAGCAGCCGGCGCTACGTCGCTGATCCTGGGCGACGGCGTGGGCGGCGGCATCATCATGGCCATGGTGCTGATGAGTGTGATGCTCAGCTTCTACATGGAGTATCAGGCCCGCCACGCGGTGGCCGAGATTCAGAAGCGGGTGGCTACCACGGCGGAGGTGCTCCGCGATGGCCAAGCGCGAGAACTTCCGGTGGCCGAGTTAGTGCCCGGCGACATTATTATCTTGAACGCCGGCGACTTAGTGCCCGCCGACGCTCGCTTGTTAGAGGAAAAGGATTTGCAGGTGCGGGAAGCCGCACTTACGGGCGAATCGCTGCCGGTGGAGAAAAACACCAACGATGTCTCGACTGACCCGAGTAACTGCGTCTTTCTCGGCACCGGCCTACAAACCGGCATCGCGCGCGCGGTAGTTGTCGCCACGGGCAAAGATACTGAGCTCGGCGAAACGGCCCTCAGCCTGGCGGCCAAAGCACCGGAGACCGAGTTCGACCGCGGCATTCGTAAGTACGGTGTGATGATCACGCGCGTCGTCCTGCTTTTAGTGGTTTTTGTGCTGCTGGTAAACCTGGGAATGCATCGGCCGCTGCTCGAGTCCTTCCTCTTCTCCATCGCGCTAGCCGTGGGGATGACGCCGGAGATGATGCCGATGATTATTACTATCACCCTCGCCGCCGGCGCGCGCCGCATGGCGGAGAAAAAGGTGTTGATTAAGCAATTGGCGGCGATCGAGGACTTCGGCAGCCTCACCATCCTCTGTAGCGACAAGACCGGCACCTTAACCGAGGGCACCATCGTACTCGATCGCCACGTCGATATCCGCGGCAAGGATGACGATACCGTACTGCGCTATGTCTACCTCAATAGCTACTTTCAGGCTGGCATTAAGAGTCCCATTGACGATGCGGTGCTTCAGCACGATCGTCCGGCGATTGCGGAATATATTAAGGTCGACGAAATCCCTTTCGACTTCCTGCGCAGACGCCTTTCGGTGGTGGTGCGGCACCAAAGCGGAGAACCGCTGCTGGTCACTAAGGGCGAAGCCGAAAGTATTTTCGCCATTTGCCGGTCGGTGAATATCGATGGCGCGGAACAGCCCTTCGACGAGGCCCGGCGCGCCCAAGCCCTGGCGACATTCCAACAGCTAAGTGCCGATGGCTACCGGACGATCGGCGTGGCGACGGCGAAGGTGCCGTCCCAGACCACTTATCGCGCCGTAAGCGAGCAGGCGATGACGCTCGAGGGTTTTGCCGCCTTCCTCGATCCGCCCAAACCGGGCATCGGCGAGGTGCTCACGACGCTCAAACAGAACGGCGTGTCCGTTGTCGTGATGACTGGCGATAACCAATACGTCACCCGCAAGGTGGCTCGCGACGTGGGCCTGCCGGTCGATCTGGTCCTTACCGGCCCCGATGTCGACGGTATGGACGATGCCGCCTTGGCCGTCCACGCCGAGCAGGGTGCCATCTTCGCGCGCGTGTCACCGGCGCAGAAGAACCGCGTGATTCTGGCCTTAAAGACGCGTGGCCACGTGGTTGGTTTTATCGGCGATGGCATTAACGACGCGCCGTCGCTCCATTCGGCAGACGTCGGCATCTCGGTGATGAATGGCGTGGCCGTGGCCAAAGATGCCGCCAAAGTAATTCTGCTCGAGAAAGATCTGGCCGTGCTGAACGAAGGCATTCTGGAAGGCCGGCGCAGTTTCGCTAACATCATGAAGTACATCGTGATGGGCACCAGCTCGAACTTCGGCAATATGTTCAGCCTGGCCGCAGCGGCGTTATTCTTGCCCTTCCTGCCGATGTTACCCACTCAGATTCTGTTGAATAACTTTCTCTATGACTTATCCCAAGTCAGCATCCCCAGCGACAATGTCGACGTCGCCTTGTTACATGTCCCCAAGCGTTGGCGGATCGACTTTATTACGAAATTCATGCTGATCATCGGCCCGATTAGCTCGCTCTACGACCTGCTCACCTTCGGTCTGCTCTTCTGGCTATTCCAGGCCGCCACCAATCCGCCGCTCTTCCGTACGGCCTGGTTTGTAGAATCGCTGGTGACCCAGACGCTGGTAGTCTTTGTGATTCGCACGGCGGGTAGCCCTTTTGCGAGCCGACCAGGCTGGTTCTTGCAGACAACAATACTTTCGGTCGTTGCGGCGGCGGTACTGATTCCTTTTACTCCACTGGGCGACCTACTGGGCTTCGTGCCGCTGCCTCTGAGTCTCCTCGGGGTGATCGCCCTGCTCGCCGGCACCTACTTAGTGCTGGTGCAGGCGGTAAAGAGTTGGTTCTATCGCCGTTATCCGCTGCTCTAATACACTTATGGAAACTGTCCTCACGATCAACGCCGGGTCCTCGAGCATCAAGTTCGCCCTCTATGCCATCGCGGATCCCCCGGCCCTGCAACTCTCCGGGAAAGTGGAGCGCATCGGGCTCAGCGGCAGCGCACTCAGCTTTCATCAGCACGCCCAAGGCGAAAAGGGCCGGTTGGCGAGCGAAGGTCTCACTCAGCTTACCGCCGCCGCGTTTCTGCTGGATTGGCTCGCCACCCGCACCGAGGTCGCTGCTCTTCGCGCGATCGGCCATCGCGTGGTGCACGGCATGCAGCAGACCGAACCCGTACTCATCACTCCGGACTTACTCGAAGAGCTGCACCGCATCAGCGCTTACGACCCAGAACATCTACCGCAAGAAATTGGGTTAGCTGAGGCATGCGCGGCCCGCTACCCTGACTTACCGCAACTCGCGTGTTTCGATACGTCCTTCCATCGGACGATGCCGCTAGTGGCGAAGTTACTCGCCATCCCCCGCCGTTTTGGCATTGAGCGCTATGGCTTCCACGGGCTGTCTTACTCCTTCCTGATGGAAGAGCTTGCCCGCCTCGCCGGCGCCCAAACCGCGAATGGGCGAGTGATCCTCGCGCATCTGGGCAACGGCGCGAGTCTGGCCGCGGTGCACAAAGGTAAGTGCATCGACACCAGCATGGGATTTACCCCCGCCGCCGGATTGCCGATGGGCACTCGCTCCGGCGATCTCGACCCCGGCGTGGCCGCGTACCTGATGCACTCCGGAAAACTCACGACGGACCAGTTCAATCAGCTGATACACCACGAGTCCGGCCTGTTGGGCATCTCGGAGATCAGCTCCGATATGCGCGACTTACTCGAAAGCCAAGACCCCCGCGCGACCGAAGCTGTGGACTTCTTCTGTTACCAAACCCGCAAATGGATCGGCGCCTACGCCGCAGCCCTCGGCGGACTCGACACCCTGGTATTCTCCGGCGGCATCGGCGAGAACGCGAGCGAAGTGCGGGCCCGTATTTGTGAAGGCCTGCAATTCCTGGGTATCGAACTGGATGAGCACGGAAAATCGACCGGCCGGGTTACCGTGCGCGTCATCCCGACCGACGAAGAGCGGATGATCGCGATGGAGGTCTGCCGCCTATTACAGGCCAAATTGCCGTAAGTGATGGTCAGTGTGGCGCCAGATAAGCACGCCCCAGTCGCGGGCGGTTAGCTGGCCGAAGCCCGGATGCTTCGGCCACGGCAACTCCTGCCCACGCTGGCCCAAGGCCTCCGTCAGACGCAAGAGCTCTTCGCGTTCCGCCTCAAAATTGGCGCCCGGCGGATCCTGCAACTCCGGTGCCGTCGGCAGGCCCTTCGGCCACGGCAACGGTGAGTGGATTGCCAGCCATCGCCCGACCGGGTTGGCCAGGGGCGTCCTCTTCGGAGCCACGGCCAAGGTCCCCAAGGCCATGCGCGCCCCGGCGATGAGGTGGGCCTGCATGGCGGAGGCCGTCATCTGACCCCACTTCCGGGGCGTGTCTGGGCGCAGTTGGCGTACTCGTCCCGCGAGGGCCGCGCGGACAGTGGGATCGAAGATGGTGGACATCGGATTTAGTTTACTCTCGCGACTAACCGGGCTCCATTTGACAAGCCCACCGCCCAAACCCTACCCTAGAAGTTGGGTCCTCCGTAGTCCCCACGCCCTTGACGGCGTAGCTCAGCTGGTTAGAGCGGCGGTCTCATAAGCCGCAGGTCGAAGGTTCGAGTCCTTCCGCCGGCACCACTCCTCAACTGGGGTCCTCCTTCAACGTGGGATACTAAAAAGGTACGCTGCCCTCGCAATGAAGCCTTCCCACATCCGCAATTTCTCGATCATCGCCCACATTGACCACGGTAAGTCCACCTTGGCTGACCGGTTGCTCGAAGCCACGCATGCCCTTTCCGAACGCGAAATGATGGCGCAAGTGCTGGACTCGATGGACCTTGAGCGCGAACGCGGCATCACCATCAAGGCCCACGCCGTCCGGCTCGACTATAAGGCTAAGAACGGCGAGATGTATCAGCTGAACCTGATCGACACGCCCGGCCACGTCGACTTCACCTATGAAGTCTCCCGCAGCCTGCAAGCCTGCGAAGGCGCGCTCCTCGTCGTCGATGCTTCGCAAGGCGTCGAGGCCCAGACACTGGCCAACACCTACCTCGCCATTCACCATAACCTTGAGTTGATCCCCGTGATCAACAAGATCGACCTGCCTTCCGCCGACCCGGACCGCATCAAAGACCAGATCGAGCAGATCGTCGGAATTGACGCTTCCGAGGCGGTGCTCGCCAGTGCCAAGAACGGCATCGGCATTGAGGATATTTTGGAAGCGGTGGTCGCCCGGGTGCCGCCACCCACCGGCGACCCCGAAGCGCCCCTGCGCGCCCTGGTCTTCGACTCCTGGTTCGACCCTTACCGCGGCGTCATCATCCTGATGCGCATCGTCGATGGCCGCATCAAGCTCGGCCAGAAGATCAAGCTGATGATGAACGGCACTTTGCACGAGGTGGAAGGCCTGGGCTATCAGTCGCCCAAACCCGTGCCTTGCAAGGAGCTTTCGGCGGGTGAGGCGGGCTTTGTCCACGCCAATATCAAGACTGTCTCCGACGCCAAAATCGGCGACACGATTACCGACGCGTTGAATCCGGCGAGTGAGCCGCTGCCGGGCTTTCAAGAGATCAAGCCCATGGTGTTCGCGGGCCTCTATTCGGTGGAATCGCACGAACACAATATTCTGCGCGATGCCCTCGAAAAGCTGCGCCTCAATGACTCGGCGTTTAACTTTGAGCCCGAAAGCTCGGTGGCGCTGGGCTTCGGTTTCCGCTGTGGCTTTCTCGGCCTGTTGCACTTAGAGATAATCCAGGAGCGCCTGGAACGCGAATTCAACATTGACCTGATCACCACCGCGCCCAGCGTGAGTTACTTGGTCACTTTGACGAATGGCGATCAGATCCACGTTGAAAACCCGTCGCGCTGGCCCGAGCCCACCGTGATCGACAAAATCGACGAACCGATTATCGATGCGACGGTAATTACTCGCGAAGAGTATATCGGCGATATTTTGAAGTTACTCGAAGACAAGCGCGGCACGCAGAAGAAATTCGAACACATCGGCGGCGGGCGGGTGCTGTTGATGTACGAAATGCCGCTCTGCGAAGTAGTGCTCGATTTCTACGATCGCTTAAAGAGCTGTTCCCGCGGCTATGCTTCGCTCGACTATCAATTGTCGGGCTTCCGCACTTCGCCGATGGTGAAGCTGGATGTGCTGGTGGCCGGCGAGCCGGTGGATGCGCTTTCCATTATTGTCCATCGGGAATACTCGCACGAGCGGGGTAAAGCTTTAATCGAACGGCTGCGCAAGTTAATTCCGCGGCAGATGTTCGAGGTCGCGCTGCAAGCGGCGATTGGGGCTAAAGTGATTGCGCGCGAGACGATTTCGGCGCGAAGTAAGAACGTGCTGGCCAAGTGCTACGGCGGCGACATTTCGCGCAAACGTAAGTTACTCGATAAGCAAAAAGAAGGTAAGCGCCGCATGAAACGCGTGGGCCGCGTGGAAATTCCGCAGGAAGCGTTCCTGGCGGTGCTGAAAGTCAGCCAAGGTCAGAGTGACGACTAACTAACGGCTGGACAAGTGACTTCTTGCGTCACCGATACGCCTCGCCCATCGCCCTCCCGAACGCCGCCATCTCCACCGGGCTGCCAATCGCTAGCGGCGTGCGCTGATGGATGCCTTCGGGCTGGATGTCGAGGATGCGGCGGTGGCCGTCGGTGGCCAAGCCTCCGGCTTGTTCGGCGAGGAAGGCCAGTGGATTCGCTTCGTACAGTAGCCGCAGCTTACCGCCCGGATGGGTGACGGTGGGCGGATAGAGGAAGATGCCACCTTTAAGCAGCGTGCGATGGAAGTCCGCCACCAGCGAGCCGATGTAGCGCGAGCTATACTCGTGCCCCAGGCCGCCATTGCGTAACTGGGAAAGATAGGTTCGGTAGGGGGCTGGAAAGCGTTCGGCGTTGGCCTCGTTCACGGAGTAATAGTGGCCTTGCTCCGGCATCCGCAGGTGGTCATGGCTGAGCACGAAGGCGCCAATATTGGGGTCGAGCGTGAAGCCGAAGACGCCATTGCCGGCGGTGTAGACGAACATCATCGACGGGCCATACACGACATAGCCGGCGGCCACTTGCTTGGAGCCCACTTGTAGGGCCGCCGCGTTGGGCACGTCACTCGGCTTTTCGGGCCGGAGAAAGATCGAAAAGATGGTGCCCACGCTGACGTTGACGTCGATGTTCGAGGAGCCATCGAGGGGGTCGAAGATGACGACATACTTGCCGGTCTCCGGCGCCCGGTCGAAGGTCACCGGCTCTTCATTCTCTTCGGAAACCAGGACGGCGACGGCGTCGCGCACGCCCAGGCAATGCAGCAAAGCTTCGTTGGCGTAGACGTCCAGCTTCTGCTGCGTTTCCCCCTGCACATTGGTGGCCCCAGCGGAGCCCGCAATGCCCAGCAAGCCGGCGCGGCGAATCTGCGCCTGGATCATTTTGGTGGCCAGGGTGATGCCCGAAAGCAGCCAGGAGAACGTGCCCTTCGCTCCGGGATAAAGGGCTTCCTGTTGCTGGGCGATGTGCTGTTGTACGGTAACAATCATAGTCCGGTGATGCGATGTTACCATCCTCGATATGTCCCCCGACGCCTTGTTTTTCTTCTCCTTACCGCCAATTTGCCAGCGCTCGGGCAAAGCCGTTTTCAGCCGGGGCTGCCCGCCCAGCAGGACGTGCAGAAGGCCTTGCGGTCGATCGACGAGCGCGCGTCGGCCATTGTCGACGAGTGGGTGAAAGACGTGGAGATACCGGCGCCTCCACCAAGGAGCAGGGAGCGGGCCAAGTACAAGCGGGCGTAGATGGAGAAACTGGGCCTCGCCGTCATACGCACCGACGACATCTTCAAGGTAAGCGGCGTGCGCAAGGGCACCGGTGGCGGACCCAGCGTCGTCTTCGCCAAGTGCATGATCGCCCTGGCCGTCTCACTCACCAATCCTTAACCAGCCTCGCGCTATACTCACGGTTGGTTCATGCTGCATCAACTGATTAAGGTTTGGTTCGAATGGTCCCGCGACATGGGCTACTGGGGGGTCTTTCTGATGATGGCCCTCGAAAGCACGATCATTCCGGTGCCATCTGAGGTAATTATGCCCCCCGCCGGTTACTGGGCGGCACAGGGGCAGATGTCGCTGGTGGGTGTTATCCTCGCCGGCGGCTTGGGGTCGACGTTTGGCTCGGCACTCTGTTACTGGTTCTCCCGCACCGTCGGCCGCGCGATGTTACTGCGCTACGGGAAGTGGATGTTACTCCCGCCCGAACGCCTCGAATTGGCCGAACGTTGGCTCAACGACTTTGCCGTGGGCGGCGTCTTTCTGGCGCGGTTATTGCCAGTGGTCCGCCACTTAATCGGCTTCCCGGCGGGCTTGGTCCGCATGCCGTTCGGGACATTTACTTTAGTTACTTTCGTGGGATCGACTTTATGGTGCGCGATTCTCGCCATCTTCGGCGCGCAGACCATCGGCAAGCAACCCGGGCTCATCGATGACCCGGAAGCGATGATGCAGGCCGTGAAGGGGAACCTGATCTGGTTTCTCCTGTTAGTCGCTGGCTTGGGCGCCGGGTGGATGTTTGTGAAGTGGTTCAGTCAGCGCAAGCGGACGACTGCCTAAATTGCATCGAACGGCAAGATTCGGCTGCGTCAAAGAGCTCAACGGCAGCGGGAAATGACTCATTCAGATGGGCGGTGACCCTCTGGTTTCGCATCGCCAGCCAATTGGCACTCCAAGTGCTCCCTGAAAACCATGACTTACCAACAGCTCTATTTTTTGGTCGTCTCATTTTTCGCTAGCGTCGCCTCGGCACCCGCACTCACGATTACTTCTGGCTACTTCGAGAAACTCTCTGCGGAGTACTCCCAACAGACATTTCGCCTTTATGGTGACGATGGCTCGGTTTTCAGGGACTTTGAAAACCGCATTGGTTCTGGAGAATGGCGCACCCAGTTCTGTACCGCCACCTGTTTGATGGATTTTTCCGGCTTCACCAAGAGCGGCCTGGGATTGCGCTCGCTCGCAGGGGTGCCCGTCGGTTACTGGTTCTTGGACCTCAACATGACCGGCCCCCTAGTTTCGGCCACCGCCGTCAATCGCTTCCCTTTCAGTCAATTTTCGACCTACGACACCGACTGGGGGACGGCGCCAGTAGCAATTACCGGAACTCTCAGTCTCAGATCACTGGCCCACGTTGAGACTCAGGTGCTGAACTTTACGACGGCGGGTATTGCTTCCGCCCAGAGTCACTATGAAGTGATGCAGGGCCCGTGGAACTACACTACCGCGCGCGTGGATTTCGTTCCCGAAGTTGCCTCAGCGCGATACTTACTCGCCGGCCTCGTGGGAGTTCTACTATTCCGCCGCAGGCGTCCCATCGGATAAACTGCCTGCCTCGGCGCCGGGCGAATATTGGTCGAGTGGTTCGATCAGTGCAAGCGAAAGGCGGATTAGATCGCTGAGATCATCCAAAGCCACACTGGCCAAGGGACCCGGGCGGCCTTCCAAAACCATCGCGGCCTCCATATCCGACACCGCCGAAATTAACCGGCGCGCCGCCCGCTCAATAGCCAACTCGAAAGCCGCCGGCTCCGGATCATTCTCCAGAATCGCGATCAGTTACCGAAGTGATGAAATCATGAAAAAGGGGAGCTGGACCCCAGCTCCCCTCATCGGTCACTCCGGCTTCTTCACCACGTCCCGCAGCAATACCGCCAACAACCCATCCGTCACCGACGCACTCTTCTCCCCGCCCGACACCAGCACGTCCGGCGTCAACCGGATGCCCTTCTCGGCCAGCACCGTGAAGATCTGCAGCATCGAGTAGTTCTCGCCCATGGCTTCGACACCGAGCCGATAAGCGTCAGCGCGGGCCTGGCCGATCGACCGGATGGCCTCGGCTTCATTGCGGCCGCGGATGGCGACCACTTCGGCCTCGGCCTCACCGATGCGTTTCTTGGCCAGCGCCTCGCCCTCGGCGCGACGCGACATCACCAGCGAATCGCCTTGCGCCGCTTCCACGGCCGCTTTGGCCCGCATCTCGGCGACGCGGACGTCCTGCTCCGAATTCAGCAACTCCTTCTGCTTATCGGCCAGGGCCTTTTGGCGCTCAAGCTCCTGTCGGGTGCGCTGCGCCTGTTCCTCGATCTGGAAGGTCTTGCGTTGCTCATCGGCGAGCTTGCGCGCCGTGAGCGTAAGCATCAGTTCCGGCGGCGGCGTGATGTCGCCGATCAGCGTGTCGACGCTTTGCACGTCGTATTCGCGGATGGCGTCGTTGATGTGCTGGCGCGCTTCCTGCTGACGTCCGGAACGGTTCGACAGGAAGTCGAGCACGGTGTAATTTTGCGCGCTGTTGCGGAAGTAGTTACCGACAATGGGCTCCAGCACCTGATTCACCAGGTTACGCACGCTGCCCACGCGGGAGATCACCCAGGGGGCCTTGGTAGCGCCGATATTGATGATCTGCGACACATCCAGCGTGAAGTTGAAGCCGTCCTGCGAGCGGACCGTGATCGTCGAGAGCTTCTCGTCGAGCTTGTGGGCTTCCGAACGGGCCGTGGCCCAGTTGAGGACGATGTTGGTGGTCGGCACCGGCTCCACCTTCATGATCCGCAAGTTGAGCGGATGCTTGCCGGGGTACAGCGGCTCATCCCAGACGCCCTTTCCGCCCTTCCGGACGATGTTGCCGTGGGTGAATTGTTCGCCGGAGATGTCGCTGGTGTCGTCGCCGACGAAGCTGACGACGACGCCGACGTAGCCGATGGGGACTTCGTAGAGCTCAGACTGTTCGATCTCCGCGAACCAGGGGTTGATGTTGTAGTTGCCGGCCAGGATGATCTGTTCCTGCAGACCGCGGACGCCGCCAGCATGGATAAACGCGGCGGGGTTCTGGAAGTCCTCGTGGCCGTCGGCACGCTTAGCCGCCATCTGTCCGGCAGGCATCGGCGCGCCGTCCAGCACCGTGACGATGCCCACCTTGTCCGAGCCGATCTTGGTCATCGGGATGTTGGGCACCACGCGGAAAAGCACGGGGTTGATGCGATAGAAGCCAGCGGTGATGATTGCCGATTGACGGCCCTTCTGGCCGCCGCCACGCAGGAACTTCTCCGCGGATTGGAAGTCGTCGCAGGCGACGGGTTGGCAAAGGACCCGGTCCACCGGCATCGGGTCGCCGTCGTTGGCGATGATGAGGCCGATGGTGCCGGGCTCGATCACCGTGATGGGGAACTTTTCCACCTTATATTGGAAGGGCCAATAGAAGGGGTGAATTCCAGGGGCGAGAGTTTTGGCCTGGTAGCCGGCCTCGCCTTCGAGCGAAACGACGCGGCCGTCGGGCAGTTTGCGGCCGTTCCAGGTGAAGCGCTTCACGACGACACCCACTTGATCCTCGCGAATGATCACGAGGCCGATGACGAACCAAACCAGGAGCACCAGCAGCAGCAAAGCGCCTGCGGTGGCAATGACGAACGGTAACATTGGGAAATACCTTTCTGGATACGAACTCTACAACAAAGAGTGCGCGAAAGGTGGACAATTTGGGCCAGGCTCTCGCGCGTGGATCCTGCCTTAGCAGGACCGAACGGCGATATTGAGAGCGAGTCGCACCAGATTGGAGTACGCACCCGCGCGGGGGAAGTTCGAACTTCCGAAAGGAATTCGGGTTTACTGCTCTGGCGGTTCCGGGAGTTGAAATTAAAACTCTTTCATTTTCTACGAAACGTCCTGTGGCACCAGCGCATCCATTTACCAGTTATGCAACTTGCCGATCTGAACGAATGCCTCCAGCGACTCGCCCACCTGTCCTCTGGCGGTTCCCCGGTCCTCAGTGCGTACCTTCACTCGTACAGCACCCAGGCGTCCCAGCTATACGCCCTGAATTTTCAATACTACGCAGCCCGAAGTCTGATGCCAAAAGCCGTCAAAGCCGCTTCGGATGAAGCGTTTAGCGCGGTTTTGGGTTACCAAAAGACGGCGGTTTTGCCGCCCGGCGGGGGGCTGGCGTTGTTTGTCCGCGCCGGCTCCTCGCCGCTCTTTTGTCCCCTGGAACTCACCGCCCCCGTGGTGACTTCGGTGAGTCTGCGAGTGGGGCCCTCGATCTATCGCCTGGCCGAAATGCGCGACAACTACGATCAGTTTGTCCTGGTGGAATTGCAGGCCGGGCAGGCCACGCTTTCGGCGGTGGAATTGGGCGGGGTTACCCAGCAGTGGGTCTGCGAAGGCGAGGGCATGGTTTTGCTACGGAAGGCGGCCCGGAGACTCAAGAAATGGCACGGCGAGAATCCCGCTGGCCGCTGGATCCTGGCGGGGACGCATACGCAAAGCGGAGCGTTCTGTTCTCTCTTGACGGAAGATACGGCCGCCCTACTCATCGACGACATCGGTGACGAGGACGATCCCTTGGCGCGGGCAATCCGGCGCTTTTTGGCCTTTGAGGAAGCCGAGGACCAAGCCCTCGCCCGGCTTCTCCCGCGCCAACTGCGGGACCGCCGGTTGGCCCGCGCTGGTTGGCCCTCCGTTCGTGCGGCACTGCTCGAAGGCTCGGCCAGCCGGGTGCTGATTTCCGCCCACACACTACCCGGCGACGCCTGCGAGGAGGTGGCGCTCCTGGCGGAACGCACAGGGGCACGGCTTGAGGTAATCGGCCAGAGCCAGGAACTCCAGTCGGTGGGGGGCGTGGCCTGTTTGGTGCGGGCTTGGGCTTAAGTGCTTAGATTTGGGGTGATCGTGTAGGGGATGGTGACGAAGTCGTGACGGTCGGGGGAGAAGTCCTTCGTGTTGCGGGTGGCGAGTTTGATCCGGTGGGTTTGGGCGATCGCGGCCTGGAAGGCGTCAGGAAGCTTCCAGCGATATTGTAGGCGAAGCTGTGCGGTAAGGTCAGCCACTTCTTTAGTGATATCGAGGACGGGGAAGATATCGATCAGCTGCATTGCGGCGGCCCGGTTCTCGTCGGAGAAGCCGGTGAGGACTTCGGCGCGAGTGACCACTGAAATGGCCGCCCCGCCGCGGACCATCCTCAAGAAGGCTGTCGCGGCGGGGATGTTGTTGAAGTGGTCGATCAGGATGACCGAGTCAAGCAGCAGAGTCACTTAGCTCCATTCCTGGCGGATTTTCTCCTGGTAAGCGAGGCCATCGCCGTTCTGCCAGATGCCGCTGGTCTTCTGGAGGATGGCGTCGAACTGGTCGCGTTCCTGCGCTTGGAATTGCCGTAAAGCCCGGCGGACGATCTCGGTCATCGGGACGCCCTCTTGGGCCGCGCGATTATCGAGCCATTCTTTGATATCGTTTTCGATGGCGATGACTGTTTTTGTCATATATAGATATCTTATATGAGCGAAGATATCTTGTCAAGAAAATTTTCCGTGCGTGACGCGTTCGATGGCGAGTGCCCGCATTCGCTTATGGAGGTTGGTCCGTTCCATGGCGAGGGCGCGGGCGGCTTGCGAGACATTCCAACTGGCGGCTTCGAGGGCCTTTAGGATCTGGTCGCGTTCCGCGGTGTCGCGAGCTTCATGGAGAGCAGACTTTGGACTAGAGAGGCCGGGTCCGGCGACGCGGATTTCGAGGGGGACGATGGTGGGCTCGATGGCGTCGCCCGGTGAGAGAATGGCCATGCGCTCGACGATATTGCGCAGTTCGCGGACGTTGCCGGGCCAGTGGTAGGCGGACAGCAGATCGAAGACTTCGGGGTGGACGCGCTTGGGGCGAAAGTTATTGCGGCCGCAGAACTCTTCGAGGAAGTAGGCGGCAATGGCGGGGATGTCGGAGGGGCGCTCGCGCAGGGACGGCACGCGGAGGGGCATGACGGAGAGGCGATAGTAGAGATCCTCGCGGAACTTGCCTTGGGCGACCATCTCGGTGAGGTCGCGATTGGTGGCAGCCAGCACTCGGACCTGGACCTGGATCGGCTTTTCGCCACCCACCCGGTGGAACTCGCCCTCTTGCAGCACACGCAGGAGCTTGGCTTGCGAATTGGCGTGCAGGTCGCCGACTTCGTCGAGAAACAAGGTACCGCCATCGGCCAGTTCGAACTTACCGCGGCGAAGCGCTGTGGCGCCGGTGAAAGAGCCCTTTTCGTGCCCAAAAAGCTCGCTTTCGATGAGGTCGTTGGGAATGGCGGCGCAGTTCACCTTGACGAAGGCACCGTGGGAGAAGGGGCTTTCGCGGTGGATGTGGGCAGCGATGAGTTCCTTGCCGGTGCCCGATTCGCCAATCAGCAGCACGCGGGCATCGCTACGGGCGGCCAGCGTCGCCTGCTCGAGCACTTGGAGGAAGGCCGGAGAGCTGCCGACCATCTTGGGTCCGGCGCCGATTTGCTCCTTGAGGCGTTGGTTCTCTTCGCGCAGGGAACGAGTCTCAAGGGCATTGGCGACGCCGAGCAGGACGCGCTCCCGGGCGAGCGGCTTTTCGAGGAAATCAAAGGCGCCGGCGCGCGTGGCTTCCACGGCGTCGGCGATGGTGCCGTGGCCGGAGATCATGATTACCGGGGCGTTCGAGCCTTCGTGGCGCAGGGCGCGCAAGAGGTCGATGCCATTGCCATCGGGAAGGCGGACGTCGAGCAGGTAGAGGTCGGCCTTGGGCGCGGTGGAGAAGGCCGCGGCGGAGTGGCACAGCAGAACGGAGTAGCCCTCGCGTTCGAGGATCATGCGCAGGCTGCGACCGATATTTTCTTCGTCGTCGACAATGAGGATTCTATTGGCCATTTTCCGTGCTTTCTGTAGAGGGCAGGATGACACGGAAGGCCGCGCCGCCGAGTTCGCTAGCAATCAATTCGATGTCGCCGCGATTCAGCAGCGCGCTTTTGCGGGCGATGGAAAGGCCGAGGCCCATCCCGTTTTTCTTGAAGGAGATGGTGGGTTCAAAGAGGTGCTCACGGGCCTGGGGTGAGAGGCCGGGGCCGTTGTCGTGAACTTCGATGGCGACGCGGCCATCGGGTAGGCGGTGGCTTAAGCCGAGCACGGCGAGCGAGGCGTGGGAGGCGTTTTCGATTAGATTGGTGAGGATGCCGCGGACGAGATCTTCGTCAGCCCAGGCGCTGGGTGCGGTCGAGTCGAGTCGGCTGTCGTAGGTGACCGCGGGGTGGCCGGACTTGAGGAACGACAGGCGTTCGGTAAGTAGGGCGTTCACATTCAACGGCCCCGGATGGACGGGTGGCTCGGAGGCGAGTTCGGAGAAGGCGCGGACCCGGCGTTCGAGGCCAGTGACTTCGTCGGTGACGATTTGGGCGGCTTGCTTCAGGAAGGCCGGGTCATTGGTGCCATGGCGGGCGACCATCTCCTCGACGGTAAGCCGAATGGGCGTGAGCGAGTTCTTCACCTCATGCGCCATTTTGCGGGCGAGCATCTGCCAGCTTTCGAGACGCGCGACAAAGAGCAGGCGGTCGCGGTTCTGCTCAAGTTGGGCGGCCATGTCGTTGAAGCCGTCCATCGCTTGGCCGATCTCGTCGCGGCGGTGGACCGGCACGCGGACGTTGGCTTCGCCCTGGCCCAAGCGGCGCAAGGCACCGGCGAGCTGTTGGATGGGATGGGCGATGCAATGGGTGAGGTAGATCAGCAGCGCGAGGGCTGCCACCCACAGCGCGGAGGCCAGCACTAGAAACGTCGTAAAGAAGCCGCCGCGCAAGTCACGTTCGCGCGATTGTTCGATGCGGGCGCGCGCGGCGGAGTGTTGCCGGGCCAGTCGCTCCAGGCCAACGGGCCCGAGCGAATCTTCGGAAATGGCGATCTGTTCACCGCGACGGACCAGGTAGCGGAGGCGGTCGCCTTCCTGGCCGGTCAGCTCGAAGCGTTCGGGCTCGCTGCTGTTGGCGAAGCCTTCCAGGTCAGCGGGCCAGGGTGCTTTCACCAGTCGATCCGGCGTGGAACGGGCTTGCAGCGTGGCCCGGGCGCGCCGATACAGTTCGCGGCCTGTGATCTCGAGCGAGCGAGAGGTTTCGTCGAGTTGCTGGGTGGAGGTGAGCGTGAGAGAGAGGTCCAGCAGTTCGCGGACCAGCCAGATGGTGAGCGCCAGCGGCGCCAAGGTGGCCAGGAGGAAAACGGCGATCAATCTGGTGCGCAGCCGATGCATGGCGGATTACTTCAGCGTATCGAGCCGGAAGGGGGAAGATTCAAGTACCCAGAAGCGTTGCTCGCGGCGGGCGGGGCGGCTGAAGAGGTCGATGAGCGTGGCGAGGCTGATGGGCGGCTCGGATTGGCCGGCGCGGCGAGCCTCATCGGCCCTCATTTCGAGGCGCAGGCGCAGGGGGCGAGTCCGATCCAGGGTGCTGGTCGAGAGGGCGAGCCGTTCGAGGCACCATTGCTCGGCGGCGTCGGCGACCAGGTTTGAAGATCCAGCCCGAGCTTGCTTGGCATCGCGAGCGGTGAGTTGGACGACCGAGAAGCGCTCGGCCCACAGGTCGTAAGAAAAGACGAAGCGCTCGGCGGTGCGGGCTTGGATGAGGCGCGTTTCATTGAGGGCCGTAAGTTGAAAGTCGAAGGTGACGGTGGCGCCGTTTTTGAGCTGATCGAGCGGGCGGCCGGCGAGTAAACGGAGATTGCCGGAGCCCACACGGAGGGTATCGCCGAAGAGGCGTGGACGCAGTTCGTCGCCCCAAAGGCCGACGCAGAAAGCCAGGGTGGAAATCATCGTAGCGATGAGCAGGCTTTTCTTCAGAAGTTGTACCCCAACAGGAGAATCGGAATGGTATGGCCCTCCCTTAAAGGAAAGGCGACCATGCAGGTCAGGCCCGCCTTAGTGTAGCCCGCCCCCACCGATTGGCGGACTTTGGAGGCTTGGCCGGAGTTCCAAACCGCGCCGCGATCGTACAGCAGGCGGACGCCGCGAATGCGATATTCGGCCGATCCGTGCGCCATCCGGTTGCCGCCGAGGGGAGCGACCTCAAACCGGTTCCAGCCGCGGAGGGTTTGCGAATTGCCCAGCACGAAGCGTTCGAAAAGCGGCGCCTGCCCGCTCAGCGTGCCGGCCGTCACGGCCAGGACCACGGTTTGTTTGCCCGGCAAGGTGAGCGTTTGCCCCACATCGAAGCCGTGGCGGGCATAGACAAAGTCTGAGCCTAAGGTTCTGGCGGCCGCACGCAGATCGTAACCTGCCCCCACGAGGGTTCTCGTGTGGGTTCCAAGTTCCCAGCCCTGTTCGTAGCGCAGAGATGAAATTAAGGCGTGAGTAGACTCGAATCGTGCGACCGGAAATTGTGTTTCGATGCGTTGCAGGTTGACGCCCGCTTTCAAACGCAAAGAAGAAAAAACTTGGATGGTGACCGAAGGCTCCAGCGATTGCCGGCGGCGGTAGAGGCCGGCATCACTGCGCGTGGCGGGGTTCCATTGGGTGCGGAAGGTCTCGCCAACTACAGCGAGGCGGACGCGGCGGGTCATCACATCGTAGCGATAGCCGCCCCGAATGCCAGAGGCGCGCTCCAGGGTCAGGTCATTGTCCGTCAACAGCCCAGCAATCAGTGCGCCCTCGCCGCCCATGCCGATTTCGACCGTTGTGCCAAAGCTGAAGTTATTTTTGGAGTGGTAGAGCAGCTTGAGGTCACTGGTTTTGGCATTGATTTCGAAGCCGTCACGCTCAAGCTCGAAGATCACCTTCACGTGGTCCGGCTGGGTGCCCTTTTCAATGCGGTGCCTGACTTTGTAGGTGTGATATTCGGTTTTGAGGCGCTTGACGAGGCCTTCGAAACGGTCCTGCACGAAGTGCTGGCCCACTTCGAGGTTGGCCATCCGCTGGATTTCGAGGACCTGCTTCGGGGTAACGGCGGGCTTCTTGGTGTATCGGAACTCGACCGCTTCCACGATGTACTTGCTGTTGACGTTGAGCTCGGGAGTGATGGGAAGCGAGACCGGGGTCGCCGTGGGGGTCTGAGCGTGGGCGATGGCGAGGAGGCAGGCCAGGAGTCCGAATCGCATTGGCCAAGGCATATGGATGTTACGCGGCATCGCTGGGATTGGTTGCAGTTTGCTGGCCAATTCGTATGTTCATGATAATGGAATGCTTATGGGTGTGAGAATGTGTGCGTGTGGCGCACAGGTGGGCTAGAGGAGGGAGATCAGGCCCGCCACAAAAAGCAGTAAACGCCGTTGTTTCTTTGACAAATGCGCCTTGGTCAATTCCGCGCTCTGCCGGCGAGAGGCGAACAATAGATCCTACCAGCTTCGGTCGGAAGGCGAAAGGAGCTCAATCACGAATTCGGGGCAGGCTCCGAGAGCGAAACGCTCGTGGGAACTCCAAGCCGCGTCGGGCGAACGGCGGGCGCCGTTGCCGAGCGCGAAGCCCCCGCTTGATTCGGTTACCTCGCCTTGGCCATTGGGTTCGGCCCAGCGCATGAGCTGGAAGACGATCTTGGCCTTACGCAAACTCGTGCGGCGATCCGTCGGCGGCATGATCAGCAATTCCCCCTCGGCGGTGTACTCGAGCCGGAAGTCCGCGTATTGGTCGCAGAACTCCGGGAACTTCGCCTCTGACAGGTCGGGGACGTACAGCGTCAGCGGCAGATAGGTCTCTTCCACCATCACCATAATTCCCCAGTATAGGGGAGCCCGTATACTGAAGAGAGGTTGGCCATCCCCACGAAAGACATCCCTGCGCCTATTGGCGTTGACCAGTTGGAGGCGCTCTACCAGCGCCTGGAAGATCGTGTGCGCCAAACGCGTCCCACCGAAGACCTGGAACCCCTCCGCAAAGCCTACGAGTTTGCCTTGCACCTCCACGCCGCCCAAACGCGCGACTCGGGCGAGCCCTACATGGCCCACCCCCTCGAAGTCACCCTCATCCTTGCCGGCATGATGATGGACCAGGTCACCCTCATCGCCGGCATCCTCCACGACGTCGTCGAGGACACGCCCGTGAAGATGGACGAGATCAAAAAGCGCTTCGGCGAGGACGTCGCGCGCATCGTCGACGGCGTCACCAAGCTGTCGAAGATCAAGGTCTATTCGCGCGAAGACCGGCAGGCCGAAAGCGTCCGCAAGATGCTGCTGGCCATGGTCTCCGACGTCCGCGTGATCATCGTCAAGCTGGCCGACCGCCTCCACAATTGCCGCACCCTCGACGGCATTAAGGACCCCGAACGCCGCAAACGTATCGCCCAGGAAACCATCGAAATCTACGCCCCCATCGCCAATCGCCTCGGCATGGGCAAAGTCCGGGGCGAACTCGAGGACCTGGCCTTTCGGCATTTGGATCCCGAGGCGCACGCCCAAGTCATCCACGAGATTGAAACCACCCGGCAAGCCACCGAAGGCTTTCTCGCCAAGATCAAGCAAATCGTGGAGGAAAAGCTCAAAGAAAACTCGATTCCCGCCCGCGTGGAAGCGCGCATGAAGCGCCCCTACTCCGTCTACCTCAAGCTGCAAAAGCAGCGTATCGGCATTGACCAGGTCTACGACCTGCTCGCCCTGCGCATCATCACGGACTCGGTGAAGAACTGCTACGCCGCGCTCGGAGTTATGCACAACGAATGGCACCCGATCCCCGGCCGCATTAAGGACCACATTGCCATCCCCCGGCCGAACCTCTACCAGAGCCTGCACACGTCGGTGATGGGGCCCGATGGCCAGCCCTTCGAAGTCCAATTCCGCACCGAAGAGATGCACCGCGTGGCCGAAGAGGGCATTGCCGCGCACTGGAAATATAAGGAAGGCAAGCGCGGCCAGGCCGGCGACGAGCGCGTGGTCTGGATGCGCCAATTGGTGGAGTGGCAGACGGAAATGCGCGACCCCGCCGACTTCATGTCCACCTTGAAGCGCGACCTCGCCACCGATGAAGTCTACTGCTTCACGCCCGCCGGTAAGGTCATCATCCTCACCCAAGGCGGCTGCCCCGTCGACTTCGCCTACGCCGTCCACTCCGACATCGGCCACCTCTGCGTGGGTGCCAAAGTGAATGGCCGCATCGTCCCCTTGAAGCACGAGCTTAAGAACGGCGACGTCGTCGAGATCCTCACCCAAACCGGACACTCGCCCAGTAAGGACTGGCTGGGCTTCGTCAAGACGTCCAAAGCCCGCAACCGCATCAGGCACGTCATCAACGCCACGGAGCGCGTGAAGGCGATTGAGATTGGCGAAAAGTATCTGGAGAAAGAGGCCCGCCGCCTGGGCGTCGCCCTTTCGAAAATCACCAAGGATCAACTCGAAGCCGTCGCCTCCGAATACGGCTATCCCAAAATTGAGGACCTCCACGCCGCCCTCGGCTACGGCAAGTACTCGGCGCGCCAGGTGCTGCATAAGCTAGTCCCCGAACTGGTGACGGAAACCGAGCCCGAAAAGACCGAGCCCGCCATCCCGCCCAAGCCCCCAACCGATGGCGACCAGGACCTCGTCCTTACCGTCGACGGCATGACCAACCTGCTGATCACGCTGGCCAAATGCTGCAACCCCATCAAAGGCGAACCCATCGTCGGCTACATCAGCCGCGGCAAAGGCGTCACCGTGCATGCCAAAAGCTGCAAGAACGTCGACAACCTGATGTACGAAGCCGAACGCCGCATGAACGTCGAGTGGACCCGCGGCGCCGGCCGCTCCTTCCGCGTCCGCCTCACCGTCTACTCCGACGACCGGCTCGGCATGCTGAATCAGATTACGTCGATCCTGTTCGGCGAAAACTCCAATATTCAAAGCCTTGAGACACGCGACGATACCGAACGCCGCGAAGGCAAGATTATCGACGTCTCCACTGATGTCCGCGATAAGAAACAGCTCGAGAAAATCACCGCCACGTTGCGCCGCATCTCCGGCGTGCGCCACGTCGACCGCATCCAATAACCACCATGTCCGCTCAAGATCCCCAACACATCGCCATCTCCAAGTCGAAGGGCATCGACATCGACTGGCAGGATGGCCGGCAATCGTCCTTCAGCGTCGAGCTGCTGCGCGACCAATGTCCCTGCGCCGTCTGCACCGGTGCCCACGGTACTGAGCCGCAGAAAACCAACTATTCCGTCGCGCCCCCAGCAGACCCCTTTCAAATGTTTAAGCCGCGCCTGCGGATGGACTCCGTGGAGCCCATCGGCAACTACGCGATCAAGATCGCCTGGAACGACGGCCACAGCACCGGCATTTACTCCTGGACTTACCTCCGCAAACTCGCCGAAGACCAGGTGTAATCCATCCACCCTCCCCTCTAGACGGAAGATTCCACTCTTTCTGTCACTAGATGAGAAGTTCGGGTCGAAAAGTGAAGTATACTCAACCCAATCTGCGGAAGGACAACGTTTAAGGATGGTGTTCAATTTGAAGATTCGCGCTGCCCTCCGGCTCAGTTGCTTCCTCTGCTGCGCGATGGCGCTTCCGGCGGCGGTGCTGCCGGCTGGAACGATCCTCGAAATCCGCTTGCTGACGTCGGTCTCTTCGCATGACGCCGAACGCGGCGACTTAGTTCGCGGACTCACCGTCGTCCCCGTGCGTGACGCCGACGGCCTGCTCCTGTTGCCCGCCGGCACCATGGTCCAAGGCCACGTCGAGCAAGTGAAGCGCGTCGGCCTTGGGTTGATCCACGAGACGGCGTCTCTCCGCCTGCGGCTTGACGAGATCCTTCGCCGCGGCGAAGGCGACGAAACCGCATCCCAACGCATCGCCACCCGGCTTATCTCCGTCGATAACGCCCGCGAAAAAGTGGACCGCACCGGCAAAATCCGCGGCATTCGAGCCACGGCCAGCATGGCCCACCGGCTTCATCGGCGCGCGCTGGGGCTCGTCACCTGGCATCCGATGGTCGGCATCTCGGCCACTATCGGCTCGAACATTCTCTTCAAGTTTCCCGAACCTGAAATCAACTATCTCCCCGGCACCGAATTGCACGTCAAGCTCGAGCTGGACATCCCGGTCGACATCGTCGCGGAAAGCCCCACGGATGCCCGGGAGCTTACCACGACCGAAGGCATGCGCTTCGCCCAAGCCATCGCCGAAATGCCCGAGTGGACCCATCGCCCGGCTACCACTAAGCCCATTGACCCTACCAACCTGCTCTTCGTCGGCTCCCGCGAAAGCCTGGAACGCGCCTTCGCCGCGGCTGGCTGGGAAGCGGCGGACCGCATTACCGGCCGCACCTGCCTGCAATCCATTCGCGCCGTCGCCGAGAGCGGCGCATACGTCGACGCGCCCATGAGCACGATGCACCTCTCCGGCCGTGCGCCCGATCTGCTGCGCCAACGCGGACTCAACACTTTTGCCAAGCGCCACCACGTGCGCATCTGGCGTCAGCCGGAGACGGTGGATGGCGAAGAGCTCTGGCTCGGCGCGGCGACCCACGATACCTCGGTCAGCGCCACCTTCAAGCCCCTTGGTTTTGCCCATCACATCGAAGCCCAAGTCGATCTCGAGCGACAGAAGGTCCTGCACGATCTCATCCTCACCGGTTGTGTCGCCGCGCACGGCGTGGTCGACCGTGCCCTGCCCGGCGAATCTCCCGCTAACCAGACCAGGCACGTCACTACCGACGAAGCCGTCGTCGTCGTCCGGCTGAACGAGTGCCGCAGGCCACAGCCCGTCGCTGCCGATGAGTCTGTGCGCATCGCGCAACCCAACCTCGCGACCCGCATCACCCGCCGCGTCACGCTGTCGGCCCGCAATTACGTTCTTCGCGAGAACATGATCTTCCGCGCCTACGACATGGGCCGCGTCGTCTGGTTCCTGATGGGCAAGGCCGGCCGCGTGCGGCAAGAGGGCCTGCCGCAGCGCATGGCTTCCAGCACGGAGCGCTATGCCGTGCCGGCTGTCGCCGCCAAGTCGGCTCAGGCGCCCCCCACACCCCCGAGGTGATGAAACCGTGAAGTTCCAGCTCCGGCGTTACGAGTGGATCCTCGCCGCCTTCTTCGTCTACATCGCGAGCGTCGCCACCCTGATGGGCCGTCCGGTAGGCATCGCGGGCGCCCTCACGATAGCCAATGGGTCCAACTCACTTACATCGCGCTGCTGATGCTCGCCACGGTCTACGGTCGCTATCACTATCTCGCCGACGTTGTCGCCGCCGTAGCGGTCAGCGGCGTGGCCGTGCTCGCCGTCGAACGCCTAGCCATCCGCCTCCCACGCCTCGCAAGTTTCCCGAGCCCACAGCGCTAGCCCAAATTCTCCTGATACTCCCCAAACACGCGCCGTAGCCGATCGGAGATCTCGCCCACGGTGGCATAAGCTTCCGTGCAAGCAAGAATATGCGGCAGTAAGTTATCGGCCCCGCCCGCGGCCAGTTCCAAGGCACTCAGCCGCGCCGACACCTCGCTCGCGCTCCGGCTGGCGCGAACGGCGCGCAGGCGTTCCACCTGCTGCTGCTCAAGCGCCGGATCGATCTTGAAGATCGGTATGGGCGCCGACTTATCCTGCGCGAACTTATTCACGCCCACAATCACCCGCTGGCCGCTCTCGATGCCCCGCTGATATTCATAAGCCGCGTTCTGGATTTCACGCTGAATGTAGCCCTGCTCTACCGCGGCAATGGCGCCGCCCATGTCGTCGATGCGCTTGAGGTAGGCCTGCGCCCCCGCCTCGATTTCATCGGTCAGCCGCTCGACATAGATGCTGCCGCCCAAGGGGTCCGGCTCCTGGGTGACGCCGCTTTCGTAGGCGATCACTTGCTGCGTGCGCAAGGCGAGCAGCGCGCTATCGGCCGTCGGCAACGACAACGCCTCGTCCCGCGAGTTGGTGTGTAAGGACTGCGTACCGCCCAGCACCGCCGCCATCGCCTGCAGCGCCACCCGCACCACGTTGTTGTCCGGCTGCTGCGCCGTCAGCGTCGCGCCCGCCGTCTGGGTGTGGAAGCGCAGTTGCCAGCTCTTCGGATTCACGGCGCCAAAGCGGTCGCGCATCAGGTGGGCATAAAGCCGGCGCGCGGCGCGGAACTTCGCGATCTCCTCGAAGAAGTCATTGTGGGCGTTGAAGAAGAACGACAGGCGCGGTGCGAAGGTGTCCACCGGCAAGCCCGCGTCGATCGCCGCCTGGATATAGGCGATAGCATTGGCCAGCGTAAAAGCCACTTCCTGCACCGCCGTCGACCCCGCCTCGCGGATGTGATAGCCGGAGATTGAAATCGTGTTCCATTCGGGCACCTCGCGGCCGGCCCAGGCGAACAGGTCGGTGATGATGCGCATCGCGTGACGCGGCGGATAGATGTAAGTGCCGCGCGCGATGTACTCCTTGAGGATGTCGTTCTGGATGGTGCCGTTCAGCTTGCTAACGTCGGCGCCTTGGCGGCGCGCGACCAGGACGTAGAGCGAAAGCAGAATGGCGGCCGTCGAGTTGATGGTCATCGACGTCGATACCTGGTCGAGCCGGATGCCTTGGAAGAGCACTTCCATATCGGCGAGCGAAGAGATAGCGACGCCGACGCGGCCCACTTCGCCGGCGGCCATGGGATGGTCAGGGTCGTAGCCCATTTGCGTCGGCAGGTCGAAGGCGACCGACAGGCCGGTGGTGCCTTGGGCCAGCAGGTAATGATAGCGCTGATTGGCCTCCTGCGCGGTGCCGAAGCCAGCGTACTGGCGCATGGTCCAGAACCGGCGGCGGTACATCTCCGCGTGGATGCCTCGGGTGTAGGGGAAGTCGCCGGGCTGCATCAGGTACGGTTGATTTTACGTGCTCGGAAGAAGGAATAAAGGCCGTAGCCGGCCATCACGAAAAAGAAAAATACCGAGGCAGCAAACAACAGGATCGTGCTCATCGAGCCATCGAATTCGTTCCAGCGCCGGATGGTCGATCCGATGATCATCACCGCGAAGACGATGAAAACAAAGCCGATCATCTCGTTCCACAACACGCGCATCGGCTTGATGACGGCGGGAACGACGGTGCTCATGAATTGCTTCACCAGGGTCCACATAGAGGGGTACCCTCATGCTATCAAAGTCTTGGCCGATAACTTGGATGAAGCGGCGGGTAACGTTGAAGCATCCAGCGTAGTAGATGCCAAAATGCTAGCCTGGAGTTGAGTACCGTTGAGGCGGGCCGTAAGGAAAGGACACGAAATTGGACGATCGCCTGAAAGAGTTAATGCAGGAACTGGGCAACGCGATCAACGAATCGTTGTCCGAATCGGACCGCATCGCCAGCGCCATCGGCGACATCAAGCGCTCCGGCTATGACGTGTTCTTGGTGCTCGAAGCCACCATCGGCTTCAACAAGCGCGACGGCGACTCGGACTCCGATAGCGACGACGAATCCACCGAAGAACGCACTACCTTTGAATCGGCCGGCACCGTCAAGTGGACTTCGCAGGATGCGAAGTTCCTCAAAGCGCTCCGCATTTCGATGGAAGAAGACCGCTAGTGATTGTGGTCGTTTGAAAAAGTACTAATTCACCCTATAGCTCACCCTAGAGCTCACGCTGTGGGGCTAATGTTGATCCTAGCCTACTTACTCGTAATCTTCTCCTGGTGTAGCCCCGCCAAGGCGCGCTAGATCGAGATTGCGGGCCGGGCCTGCTGCCGTCGGTCACCGGCGGCGGCACCGCCTTCTCCTCGGCTTCTCCTCTCGGCCCTTCGCTCCAGCCGCGTTACTCTTCGTTACTACGGCCCCAGTTAGCAATAAACGCTGGAGTTTCTTTGGCGCATGTGACCCGCCGCTTACGCGAAGGGCTAGGGCACCAAGGTGATGAAGCGACGCACGGATCCAGAATGACCATGGCTTCCGTGACTTCCCAAGCCTCCCTGCTACGATGGCAAGAGATGAGATCGTTTGACTATGCCGCTCCCCCCACCCTGGCCGAAGCCCTCACGCTTCTGGCTGCCAACCCTACGGCCCGTGTCCTTGCTGGCGGTACTGACCTGTTGGTGCAACTGAAGTCCGGCCGACGCGAAACGCCGCTCGTCGTGGACCTCAAGAAGATTCCTGAGCTCAAGGCCATCACTTTCGACCCCGCCCTGGGCCTCACCATCGGGGCCACCGTAGCTTGTTTCCAAATCACCACCCATGCGGAGCTCCGCCGCGTCTATCCGGCGCTCGCCGAAGTCGCGGGTCTGATCGGTGGCACCTCCATCCAAGGCCGCGCTTCCCTGGGCGGCAACCTTTGCAACGCCGCCCCTAGTGCGGACTCCGTGCCCTTGCTGATCGCCCTCTCGGCCCGCGCCAACGTCGCCGGCCCTGGCGGCCTGCGCGAGATCGCCGTCGAGGACTTCTGCGTCGCCCCCGGTAAGAATATCCTCGGGCCCGGCGAGTTCCTGGTCAGTCTATTTTTCCCGCTACCCGCGCCGGGCTTCCATGCCCACTACCTGCGCTTCATTCCGCGCAACGAGATGGACATCGCCGTGGTCGGCGTCGGCGTCTCGACGACGGTGCAGGACGGCAAGGTCTCGGCCGCCCGTATTGCGCTCGCCTCCGTCGCGCCGACGCCTTTGTTTGTAAAAGAGGCGGGCGACTCGCTCATCGGCCATGCGCCAACGCCAGAAGCCATCGCCACCGCGGCCGGCATAGCTCAGGCCGCGGCCAAGCCCATCTCCGACATGCGCGCCCCGGCCGACTACCGCCGCCACCTCTGCGGCGTCCTCACCCGCCGCGCCCTGAATGCCACCCTAGCCCCCGGCGTTAGCCGGGGGGTCTGAGAGAGATTTCCCTATGAAAGTCCACGTCCAAATCAACCTGAATGGCGAGCCCGCTGAGTTCCTCGCCGAACCGCGCCAGACGCTGCTGGAGTGCCTGCGCGACACCTTGAACCTCACCGGCACCAAAGAAGGCTGCGGCGACGGCAATTGCGGCTCCTGCAGCATCCTGCTCGATGGCCAGTTGGTCAACTCCTGTCTCATCCTCGGGGTGGAAACTCAGGGGCAGCGCGTCGAAACCGTCGAGGGCATCGCCCAGGGCTCCACCTTGCACCCCCTTCAGAAAGCTTTTATCGACAATGCGGCGCTGCAATGCGGCATCTGCACGCCGGGTTTCCTGATGGCCAGCAAAGCGCTCCTCGCCCGCGAGCCCAACCCCACCGAGCCGCAGATTCGCCTTTGGCTGGCCAACAACCTTTGCCGCTGCACCGGCTACGACAAGATTGTGCGCGCCGTGCAAATCGCCGCCGCGGAAATGAGAGCCCAATGAGCACCACCACGCACTACAACCTGATCGGCACCCGCCCGCCGCGCCACGATGGCGCCGACAAAGTCACGGGCCGCGCGCTTTACGGCGCTGACCTGAAGATGGCCGGCCTGCTGCACGGCGCGATTCTGCGCAGCCCGCACGCCCACGCCAATATCGTCAGCATCGACACCGCTAAGGCCAGCCAGCATCCGGAGTGCCGCGCCATCGTCACTGCCGCCGACTTCCCGGCCGTTGCCGAGCGCATTGTCGACCTCGGCGAAGGCGAAACCCCGCTGAGCTACATTCGCGGCAACGTCCTGGCCAGCGGCAAGACGCTGTATCAAGGCCACGCCGTCGCCGGCGTCGCGGCTACCAGCCCGCAGGCCGCGGCCGAAATCGCCGCGTTGATCGAAGTGGTTTATGAGCCCCTGCCTTGCGTTCTCACCGCGCCCACGGCCATGGCCCCCGGCGCGCCGCTGCTGCACGCTGACCTGCGTTGCCTCGAGTTTGGCGAGCCGACCACGGCGCCCAGCAATGTCTCGAACCACTTCCGCCAGGTGATGGGCGATAGCGAGAAGGGCTTTGCCGAAGCCGATGTCATTGTGGAGCGCGAGCTCACCACTTCCACCGTGCATCAAGGCTACATTGAGCCCCACACCGTTACCGCGCTCTGGAACAACGATGGCCGCTTGCTGATGTGGTGCTCCACTCAAGGCAGCTTCGTGGTGCGCGATACGATCGCCTGCATGCTCGATCTGCCGGTGTCGCGCGTCCGCGTGACGCCCATGGAGATCGGCGGTGGCTTTGGCGGCAAGATCCCCCTTTATGGCGAGCCCGTGGCGGCCTTGCTGTCGCAGAAGACCGGCCATCCGGTGAAGATCACGATGACGCGGCGCGAAGTGCTGGAAGGCTCCGGCCCCACGCCGGGCTCCTTCGTCCGCGTGAAGATCGGCGCCAAGAAGGACGGCACGCTCGTCGCCGCCCAGGCTTATCTGGCTTACGAAGCCGGCGCTTATCCGGGCGCGATGGTGAGCCCCGCGGCCACCTGCGTCTTCGCCGCTTACGACATTCCGAACCAGACCATCGACGGCTATGACGTCGTCGTCAACAAGCCGTCCACCGCGCCCTACCGCGCGCCTGGCGCCCCCAATGCCGCCTTCGCCACGGAGACCGTGCTCGACGAGATCGCGCAGAAGCTCGGCATGGACCCGCTCGAACTGCGCCTCAAGAACGCGGCCAAAGAAGGCACCCGGCGCGCCGATGGCGCCAAGTTCCGTCGCATCGGCTGCGTCGAAGTGCTTGAGACGATGAAGGCGCATCCGCACTACTCGGCGCCGCTTGGCGAGCCCACGCATAAGGAAGCCAAGCGCGGCCGCGGTGTGGCCATCGGCTTCTGGATGAACGCCGGCCTGCCTTCCAGTTGCACGCTCAATGTGCACATCGACGGCAGTGTGGGCCTGATCGAAGGCTCCACCGACATTGGCGGCTCCCGCACCTCCATCGCCATGATGGCCGCCGAAGTGTTGGGCCTGGAAGCCGCGGACATGCGCCCCTCGGTGGTCGACACCGACACCATCGGCTACACGGGCGTCACCGGCGGTTCGCGCACCACGTTTTCCACGGGCTGGGCTGCGCACGATGCGGCGCAGGACGTGGTGAAGCAGATGAAGGAGCGCGCGGCTAAGCTTTGGAAGGTCGAAGAAGTTCAGTTCGAAAACGGGGTCTTCAGCGCCGGCGAACATCGCCTCACCTTTAAGGAACTTGCCGCCAAGGTGGGCGAGATCGGCGCGCCCGTCGTCGGCCGCGCCGCCGTCAACCCCAAGGGCGCGGGCGGCAGCTTCGCCGGCGTCATCGTCGATGTCGAAGTCGATATGGAGACGGGCAAAACCAGCATTATTCGCTTCACCGCCGTACAGGACGCGGGCAAGGCGATCCATCCCAGCTACGTCGAAGGCCAGATGCAGGGCGGCAGCGTGCAAGGCATCGGCTGGGCGCTCAACGAAGAGTACTTCATGAGCCCTGAAGGCCGCATGATGAACGCGAGCTTCCTCGATTACCGCATGCCCACCGCGCTCGACGTCCCGATGATCGACACGGCCATCGTGGAGGTCGCGAACCCGGTGCACCCTTACGGCGTGCGCGGCGTGGGCGAGGCCAACATCGTCAGCCCCCCGGCAGCTATCGCCAACGCCATCCACTCGGCCACCGGCCTGCGCATGAGCCATCTGCCGATGAACCCGCCCAGCGTGATGGCGGCCATTCTGAAGGGCTAGCTTTTTGCCCACGGTCTACATCCCCGCGCTGCTGCGCCCGGCCACCGGCGGCCAGGAACTGGTGTCGGCTGAAGGCACGACGGTGCGGGAAGTGGTGGCGTCGCTCGAAGCGCAATATCCGGCCCTGGTCGGCCGCCTGGTGCGGGACGGCCGCCTGCTACCCAACCTGGCTATCGGCATCGACGGCGAAGTGAGCCTCCTGGGCCTCGCCGACGACGTCGCTCCGGACTCCGAGGTCCAGTTCCTAACGGCGATCAAGGGCGGCTAACTCTCTGAAAAGAGCGCCCCCGCCGAAGCCCGCGCGGCGAAGACCATGGGGCGTCGACCGTAGCGGGATTCGTACCGATGAGCGATCGCGTGAGCGAATTGGCCAGCCATAGCCTCGTGTACGAGAGTGATGGTGCAGCCGCCGAAGCCGCCGCCGGTCATGCGGGAGCCAAGCACTCCCGGTAGGTGCAGGGCGGTGTCGACTAAGTAGTCGAGCTCTTCGCAACTCACCTCATAGTCGTGCTGCAAACTGCGGTGCGAGGCCGTCAGTAACCGGCCCATTTCGATGGTGTCGGAACGCCCGGCCGCATCCAGGAAATCGAGGACCCGAATGTTCTCACTCACCACATGGCGTCCGCGCGGGTTGAAGGCGACTTGATTGAGCGTCGCATCGCGTAGCGAGTCCACGCCGGCATCGAGTGCCGCGCGTTGGCATTCGGCGACGCGGGTGGCGTAATTTGAGGTAGCAAGGGCGTGCTTCACTCCGGAATCGGTGACGATGATGGCCAAGCCTTCGGGCAGCGGGACGTGGCGGGTTTCGAGGGACCGGCAATCGAGCAGGAGCGCCGAGCCGGCTTCGGCCAAGATTGCGACGGCTTGGTCCATGATGCCGCAGGGCAGGCCGACGAAGTTGGTTTCCGCGCGCTGGCAGAGTTCGGCGAGGGCGAGGCCTTCGATCGGGCGGCCATCTAACAAGGCCAAGGCAGTAGATACTTCGAGGGCGGCGGAAGAGCTGAGGCCCGCGCCGGTGGGGACGCGGGAGTCGATGAGTAAGTCGGCGCCTGTAAGTGGGTAGCCGGCGGCGAGTAACTCGCAGGCGACGCCGATGCAATAGTCGGTCCAATGGCCGGACTTAGTCGCGGGTAAGTTATCTAGCGAGTAAGTGCGAGTATCGCCTAACTGGACGGAAGTGAGTTGTAAGTGGCGATCGTCGCGGGCGAAGCGAGTTATAACGCAATCGCGGTCAATGGCCAGGGGCAGGACATAGCCCAGATTATAGTCGGTGTGTTCGCCGATCAGGTTGACGCGGCCAGGGGCGCGAAAGACGCTCATGCAGCTCGACGGGCCAAGGCGAGCAAGGCGACCCCAAAGAGGGCCATAACGACGCTCATGATGGCGTTCAGATTGACCGAGAGCAACGGCGCGGCATTATCGCCAGTGACGCTGGCCACGGCCAACAACGCCCCGAGGAGCACAAAGAACCAGCCGCTGGGCTTACGAAGATCCATGCCGTTTATTGTGTCATGGCGGGCGGCGGGAGTGCGATCGGCATCGCGACGCGGCGCCAGATTTCGATGGTGGGCGCGCCTTTCACCCGGATGCTCTGCTTCAGCACATAGCGGGGATGGCGCACCGGGGCGAGCTTGCGAATGGCTTCGCCGGCGCGGTCGCCTTCGCGAACCACCACCCAGGTCTCGTGCAGGAAGAGATCGGGCCGGGCGATGGCGGCGAACCAGGCGGGGCCGTTGCCGTCGTGCAGGACTTCTTTGAGCGGAATGCCGGCGGCGGTGAAGATGCCGGTCTGGTCGCCGAAGCTGGCGAGGATGCCGTCGCCGCGGCGGTAGTGCTGGCGAAGGTATTCGGCGGCGGGGTAGGTCCAGGCACGGCGATCGACGGAGTTGACTTGCGCTTCTTTCCAGGAGACCCAGTTCTGCGGGCGCGGATAGGCGAGCCAGGGGACGAGGGAGCAGAACGTCAGCACCCACATCAGGGGCCACTGCGCGCCGCGCGGCCAGGCGGCGACAAAGGCGGCAGCGGCGCCGGCCAATAACGGCAAGGCGGCCAGGCCGTAGCGCGCATTGTAATAGCTGTGCGGCCAGCGATCGGGAATGAAGATGGGCGTTCCACTGCCGTGCATGCTGATGACGTAGAAGAGGGGGGGGAGGGCGAGAAAGAAGAGCCACCAAAGTCGCTTGGCGAGCGCGGCGACCAGGCCGACGGCCCCCAGCCCGATCACCATCCAGTTGGCGTTCATGCGCGCGGCGGCAAAGAAATATTCGCCGGCCTTGAGCCAATCGCCATCGCCCGGATAGCGCGCCATGCCCTGGTTGAGCGCCGTCTGGTAGATGCCCTTGGCCGAATAGAGCCCGCGGTAGAACTCGAGCGGATCGCCAAAGAAGATGGCATTGTGGAGCAGCCAATAGATGGGCGCGGCGCCGGCGATCAGGCAGAAGGTGGCGAAGGGGGCAAAGCGCTTTTGGCTCCAAAAGACGGTGGCAGCGGCGAAGGGCAGCAGGAACCAGCCTTCGTAGCGGGTGAGAGTGGTGAGGCCGGCGGCAAAGGCGGCGACCAGCAGACCGAGCCAGGAGCCGGTTTGGGCGTACTGGACGAGTCCCCAGAATAGGCCTAAAAAGCCCGCGAAGAGCACCGCTTCGCTCATGGGCGTGGCTTGGAGATACAGCAGATTGGGATTGAGCGCGAAGATGGCGACGGCCATCAGGGCGGGCGCGGTATCGGTGAGGCGGCGGACGGCGGCGAAGAGGAAGCAGCCGGCGGTGACGAAGCAGAGGGCGCTGGGGAAGGCACCCGCGAGTCCGCTGGTCCACCAGGAGTTGACGCCCACGAAGGGCAGCATGAGCAGATGGGGCACCGGCAGCCAGACGGAGCCAATTTGCTCGTAGCCGGGCGAGCGCGAATCGACGATGCGGCGGGCGATGTTGAGGTGGGCGGTAGCGTCGCCGTACCAGAGGAGTTCGCCGCGTTGCCAGAAGAAAAGGATGGCGAGGGCGGAGACCGTGGCCAAGGCGATCGCCACCGTCACCAACGCCCAAGGGGCGGGCTTCGACTTAGAAGTGCGTGAACGCTTTGAACTCACTGAAGCGATTATCGATCTCCTCGCGGGTGAGCGTACGGAAACGATCCACCCCAAACATCTCGCAACAGAAACTGCCCATGACGGAACCGTAGATGACGGCGCGGCGCAGGATCGCCGGGTCATAATCCTCACGCGCGTCGAGGCCATCGGCGGCGATGGAGCCAAAGAAGCCGGCGGCGAAACAGTCGCCGGCGCCGGTGGGGTCGAAGACCTGGTCCAGCAAATAGCCGGGGGCCATGAAGATGCCATGGGCATCGAAGAGCATGGCGCCGTATTCACCACGCTTGATGATCAGGATCTTGGGGCCCATGGCCATGATCTTAGCGGCGGCTTTGCGGAGGTTTTGTTCGCCCGATAGCATGCGGGCTTCGCCGTCGTTGATGATCAGGCAATGCCAGCCGGCGATGGTCTTGAGTAGCTCTTCTCGGAAGTCGCTGATCCAGTAATTCATGGTGTCACCACCGGCGAACTGGGCGTTCGGCATCTGCTCGCGCACGTCGCGTTGCAGGCTGGGCTGGATGTTACCCAAGAGCAAGTACGGCGACTGCTTGTAGGACGCGGGTAGCTTCGGCTGAAAGCTCGCGAAGACGTTCAGATCGGTCTGCAACGTTTCGCGATCGTTCATGTCGGGCGAGTACTTGCCCTTCCAGAAGAAAGTCTTGCCGGGGGCGCGTTCGAGCCCCTCGAGATCGATGCCGCGGGACGCGAGCAGATCTGTATCCTGGGCGGCAAAGTCGTCTCCGACGACGCCGACAATCTTGACCGTGGTGAAATAGCTGGCCGCGAGGGCGATATAGGTGCAGGCGCCGCCGAGCATTCGGTCGACTTTGCCATGCGGAGTTTCCACCCCGTCATAAGCGACGCTTCCAACAACAACGAGTGACATCTTTTCATTGTCAGCTATTTGGCGACCGGCTCAACCAGCCTCGGCTCCTGTTAACCCACGCAAATCGACGCCAACACGTCCAGGTCGACGTTGCCGCCTGATATCACCAGGCCCACCCGGCGCGCGTCCTTCGGCAGTTTGCCCGCCAACGCCGCCGCCAGGCAAACGGCGCCGCTCGGTTCCACCACGATCTTCATGCGCTCCATCGCGAACCGCATCGCCGCCTTAATCTCGTCCTCGGTCACCAGCAGAATGTCTTCCACCAGCTTCTGCACTACCGGGAACGTCCGCGCGCCGGGCTTGGGCGTCCGCAGCCCGTCGGCGATCGTCGACGAGTTCTCCACCGCGACCCGCTCATTCGCCCGCAGCGACAGGAACGTATCGTTGGCGAGCGCCGGCTCCACGCCATAGATGCGCATCCGCGGATGGATCTCCTTGGCGATCGTCGCGCAGCCGGCGATCATGCCGCCCCCGCCCACGCACACCAGCAGCGTGTCTAAGGCGTCCACCTTCTCCAGTAACTCGAGTGCCAGCGTACCTTGCCCCGCCATCGTCCGCTCATCGTCAAAGGGATGCAGAAATGTCCCGCCGGTCCGCGTCAGCACTTCGCGCGCCAGCACTTCGCGATCGGTCGTCAGCCGATCGTACTGAATGATCTCCGCCCCGCGGTCGCGCGTGGCGTTCAGCTTCGCCTGCGGCGCGTCCGTCGGCATAATGATCGTCGCGTGGATGCCCAGCGAGTGCGCGGCAATGGCGACGGCCTGCGCATGATTGCCCGACGACACGGCCACAATCCCCTTCGGCCGGTCCGCCACCGGAATCTGCCGCGCGAAGTTCATCGCGCCGCGGATCTTAAACGAGCCTGAGGTCTGAAAATTCTCGCACTTCACAAAGCAAGCCGCGCCCGCCACCAGATCCAGGCTCCGCGACGTCATCACCGGCGTCCGCTTCACCGCATCGGCAATGCGGACCGCGGCTTCTCTTACATCCTGAGCAGTCAGGCTCAAGGTCAAGCTCACGCGCTTAGTACCCCGCCTGCTTGTCGACGATATTGCGCAGCGGCTCGCCGGCCGTATAGCGCGCGAAGTTGTCGAGGAAGATCTTCGTCGAATCATCCAGCCAGGTATGCGTGTTGTCGGCCGTGTGCGGCGAGATGAAGCAATTCTCCATCGCCCACAGCGGACTCTCCTTCGGCAACGGCTCGTTCTCAAACACATCGAGCGATGCGCCGGCAATCGTCCCGTTTTGCAAAGCTTCCACCAGCGCCGCCTCGTTGATCGCCGTCCCGCGGCCCACGTTCAGAACCACCGCCGACCGTTTCATGGCTTTGAATTCCGCCGCGCCCATCAGGCTTACCGTCCCCGGCGTTTGCGGCAACGCGAGCGCCACGTAGTCACATACCGCCAGCATTTCGTGCAGTTGGTCGGGCCCGTAGTTTTTCTCGAGGATTGGGTCATGCGCCGAGTTCGCCGGATTGCGCCGCATTGCATGCACCTTCAAGCCCATGCCATGCGCGCGCTTGCCCACCTCCTGCCCGATGTCGCCGTAGCCGACAATGCCGATGGTTTGCCCATGGATCTCGGTGGAATCGAACTTTTCCCAATGCGCCGCCGCCTCCTGCCGCAGCAGCCGTCGCACATTCTTGGCCTGAAACAGAATGCCCAGAATGCAGAACTCGGCTAGCGACTTCGAGTAAGCCCCCCGCGCATTGGTGAGCGGAATCGGGCTGGCCTTAAACTCGGGCGTCAGCAGCTTATCGATGCCCACCCACAGCGAATGGGCCCATTTCAGGTGGGGCGTCGTCTGCAAGAGCGCCGGCCAAAGTGCGGCGTCGGTGGTGGTGTGAAAGATCACATCGGCGGTGGGCGCCAGGTTCGCAAAAGCCTCAAGACTTTCGCCCACGGCGATGTTGGTTTCCGGCGGAAGCTGGTCCAGCAAGCGCAGGTGACGGGCGGTCGGATTTCCTAATACGAGAACAGTATGTGCGGCCATTGCCTTCCAGGATATATCCTGGAGGAGTGAACCTGCGGTGTACCTGTGGCGCTTACCCTCCGGAAGACGCCCGATTTTGTCATAAGTGCGGACGGTCGATGCGCCCGGAGGAGCCCGTGCTCGAAGAGATTCAGCCGCCGCCCTTGCCCGTCATGCCTCCGGCGCTGCCCGATCCCCTCGCGGAAATCAGCCTGCAAAACGGCCTCGCGGTGCGCGTCAGCCTCATCGCTGCCGGCGTCGCCGTGTTGCTGCTGGGCGTGGCCGGGGTCAGCGGCGACGCCGGCTTGCAAACCGTCTCTTCTATCCTTCTGGCCCTCGGCTCCGGCTTCTTCGCCGTTTACCTTTATCGCCTCCGCAGCGGCAAACCGATCTCGGTGCTCAGCGGCGCGCGCCTCGGTTGGATCACCGGCGTCTTCAGCTTCCTCATCCTGCTGGTGATGATCTCCATCGTGTTTCTCGCCCTCAGCGACCCCGGCTTCAAGAGCGCCATGCAGAAGGAGATGGAGAAGTCCGGCCGGCCCAGCGAACTCCAGGTGCTCGATAAGCCCGCCGAGCTCGTCCTCGGCTTCGCCACCATCTTCGTCACCCTCGCCATGATGGCCAGCGTCGGCGGTGCCATGGGCGCCAAATTCCTCAGCAGCGAAGAGCCCGGTCCGTAACGGCCCGAATCCCTTAATTCGCCATAACTCGGGTGAGCAGCCACCACAGCGCGCAGCCAACCACCAACGTCCCCACCAGCTTGAAGTGCCAATCACGGGACTGGCGATTCTGTTGGAGGTCCGGCCGAGGACGCCGCCATCCGCAGACGCAGAGGTCCTGATTCAGGTTCAGGCTGCAGCGAGGACAAACCTGGTGCGGTATGTAGTCGCCGCTGTGGGTGTTCATATCGTTATTTCTGCTGCTGTGCCCCCTATCTGATATCGGCTAAGCCACCGGAAAGTATAGATTAGTTTTGGTTAATCCGAACGCGATAAGCTGGGGGATCCGGGCGCGTCTTGCATCTACACCGCCCCGACCAAGGCCCCTGTGGACGAAATCCTCCAACTCATCAAGCTGCATGGCCCGGCCTTACTTTTTGGCTTCTGTCTACTCGAAGCCTCGGGCGTGCCCATCCCCGCCTCCCTGGCGCTGTTGGCGGCCGGCGCGGCCGCCGCGCAGCACGTGGCCGATTGGCGCGCTTTGGCCTTGGCGGGGTTTCTGGGGCTCCTGCTTGGCGACCTCCTCCTGTACGTCGTGGGGCGTTTTACCGGCTGGTGGCTATTGGGCGTGTTGTGCCGGCTGTCCGCCAATCCGGAGTCCTGCATTCTCTCGTCGGCCGACCGTTTCTATCGCCAGGGGCGAGTGACGCTGGTCTTGTCCAAATTCGTACCCGGCCTCAGCGCGCTGGCCGCCCCGCTGGCCGGAAGCATGCGGATGCCGCTGGTGGAGTTCCTGCTGCTCGACGCCGCGGGCGCGGCCTTATATACAAGCGTCTATCTGACGCTCGGCTATCTGGCGGGCGACGTGGTCAAGGCGGCGCTACCCGTGGTGTCCGCCGCGGGGCGAATGATCGAAGTGGTGGCGGGGCTGGGCGTGGTTGGTTTTCTGGGCTGGCGCTACTGGCAGGCGCAGTACGGCATGATGGGTTCCCGCGCGCTGCGCCAGATCCCGAAGGCGACCGTCAGAGACGTGGCCGAAAGCACCGGGGGCGTCGTCTTCGATGTCCGCAGCCATGGCTACTACGAGCCGGACGCCCAGCGCATCAAGGGCGCCACCCGGCTCGAGCCCAACCGCCTCCATACTGCCATGACCGAGGTGCCCGCCGGCACCAAAGTATTCCTCTATTGCACCTGCTACCGGGAAGCCACCAGCCTCCGCGTCGCCCAGCATCTCCGTCAACAAGGTTTCGACCCCTACGTGATCGAGGGCGGTCTGCGCCAGTGGCGTAAGGCGGGCCTGCCGCTAGAGCCAGTGCCCCCCGAAGACATCATCCTCTTGCCGGACTTCGGCCGCCACCAGCCCCGCAAACCCTAAGCCGGGCGGCGTAGGGCAAGCCCACTAGCCGCTTTTGCGAAGCCGAGGCTAGGAACCGGTGTGCGAAACTAGAGGTCAATGCGTTCCCGACGCCTCTGGGCGGCCCTGGCTTGCTTTACCCTCATCGGCGCCTTAGCCTCTACCACACTTGAGGGGAAGTACCGGCAGGCCGTTTGGATTGTTATATTTGGGCTCGCGCTCCGGCTCGTGATCTCCCATCTGGCAGCCAGCCATACCCCCGACCCACCGGCACCCCAAAGACCTGAGAATCCCTAAGGTTCTTCCCCCCCGCGCCCTGAGACGATCAACCTACTGCTTTCGCACGACTCCTGCCGCAAGCTAGTAGGCGAAGAGGATGAACCCGATCTGAGCCAAGCCGTCACAACGGCGAAACCTGGTCGGCAATGACCCGTTCCATTGCGAAACAGCAAACCATCTTGAACCATCGACCGCCGATTCGAAACGAATCGGCCTGGACCAAAAGGGATGAGTTTTTCAACATCTCTCGCGGAAGGCAAAGTTTGTTTGACGCGGCAGGTGGGTCGCGAAACTACTGTTTCTTTTGTAAATTCGACCGCTCCCTAGGATCGGCCGAGGTCCGCACGCGCCTGCGGATTTTCTGTGGATAAGTGTTTCGGGCTTGAAACGGCCCATCAGTTGCTTTTACTGAGCGTGCGTGAAGCCGAGCCGCCGCTCCCGGGGTGGTAAATTCCCGGATTCGCGGCCCGACCCTCAGTAAAAGCAACTGGGATGCCCGCCCGACCTAGTGATCGCCCAACGACTTCAAGAGATGAGAGCCACATATTCATGAGAGCCAGAGCCACCGCCGCCGTCCAAAGCAAAATTAAGACCGTCGCTCCCCCAGTGCGTGAAATCTCCCCTTCGCGCCCGCCGGCCCGCACCCCCGTCAAAGCCTTCCCATCCCGTTCGAACCAATCCCGGATCGACCATGCCGAGATGGAAGATCCGCGTCTGGCCCGTCGCGGCACTGGCCCGTTGAGGGGCCCGTTGAGCGGCCCGTTGAGCGGCCCGTTGAGCGGCCTGGCGAGCGGCGCCGGCTTTGCCGTGGCCCTCGAAGAAGAGCTGCTGGTGGATGACGAACTCGATTTCGAGACCGATCTCGATGGCGACTTCGCGGCCGCCGATATTGACGACGTGCCCTACGGGAAAAGCTTATCCCGCCGGGCCCGCGAGGCGCAGGAAACCCTTGCCGAGTTACAGGCCCTGGTCACAAAAAACAGCTACGCCTATGGCGAAGCCGCCGATACAAGTGCCGACCTGCCGGAGGTGAAGGCCTTCGACGTCGCCAATCTCGATCCCCGCACCATGCGCGATCAGGTGGTTGTCGATCACCTGCCACTCGTCCGCGCCATTGCCATCCGGGTGCACGAGAATCTTCCGGTCCACGTCGAACTCGACGATCTGGTCCACGCCGGCATCATGGGCCTCTTCGACGCCTCCGGCAAATACAATCCCGAAAAGAAAGTCGCCTTCTCCAGCTACGCCAAGCACCGCATCAAGGGCGCGATCCTCGATAGCCTTCGCCAGCTCGACTGGGCTTCGCGCGACCTCCGACGCCGCCATAAGCAAGTGGAACAGGTCACCCGCGATCTGGCTTCCGTTCTCCATCGCAACCCCACCGAAGCCGAAATCGCCGCCAAGATGGGCGTCGAAGTGGACCGCTGGCGGCAGATGATGCTCGACCTGCGCAACGTCGGCCTCGTTTCGGCCTCCACCCGCGGTTCCGAACACGAAGATCTCCCCGCGCCCGACTTCCCGTCCAAGCCTGAGACCCAACCGGATTCCATGTGTGCGCGCGAGCAGTTGCGCGATATGTTGGCCATCGCCATGAAGGTCCTCCCGGAGCGCTATCAGCGAGTGGTGCTGTTGTATTACACCAATGAGCTCACGATGAAGGAAATCGGCACCCAACTCGGCATCAATGAGAGCCGGGTGTCGCAAATTCACAAGTCGGCCCTCGAAAAGATGGCCACCGCCCTCCAGCAGGCCGGAATTCACTCGAGCCAAGCGTTTTAGTATTTGAGTACTGAACGTACTCGTGATACTATGCTGGTACTAATATCTGGTGACGCTGCCCCCAAACGCGGGTAGCCACCAAACCAAGTCCTCATGTAAGCTACCTCCAATTGTTTCATATGAGCGAAAAGCCCGGGCACCGCAAGGCTCCCGGGCTTTTTTGACGAACAGATGACGAACAGGGTGGATCAGCCGGACATACTCGATAGGAAGTCGCCGTTCGAGCGCGACTTGCCCAACTTGTCGAGCAGAAGTTCCATCGACTCCACGGGCGACAAGGGCGAAAGCACCTTGCGCAGCACCCAGATGCGGTTGAGCTCTTCGCGAGGCAGCAACAACTCGTCCTTACGGGTGCCCGAACGGTTGATGTCGATCGCCGGGAAGACCCGCTTCTCGACAAGCTTGCGGTCCAGGTGGATTTCCATGTTGCCCGTGCCCTTGAACTCTTCAAAGATCACGTCATCCATGCGCGAACCCGTGTCGACCAGGGCCGTCGCAATGATAGTGAGCGAACCGCCCTCTTCGATATTGCGCGCGGCGCCGAAGAAGCGCTTGGGGCGCTGCAGGGCGTTTGAATCGATACCGCCGGATAGTACTTTTCCCGAAGGCGGTACTACCGTGTTGTAGGCGCGACCCAGGCGAGTCACGGAATCGAGTAGAATTACCACGTCACGCTTGTGCTCGACGAGGCGCTTGGCCTTCTCGATCACCATCTCGGCCACCTGCACGTGGCGGGCGGCCGGCTCGTCGAAGGTGCTTGAGATCACTTCGCCCTTCACCGTGCGCTGCATATCGGTGACTTCTTCGGGGCGTTCGTCAATCAACAGGACAATCAGCACCACTAAGGGATGATTGATGGTGATCGAGTTGGCGATCGACTGCAGGAGCATCGTCTTACCGGTGCGTGGCGGCGCCACAATCAGACCGCGTTGCCCCATGCCGATCGGCGTCAGCATGTCCATCACGCGGCCCGAGAAGTTATCGCGCGTCGTTTCGAGCTTCAGCCGCTGCTGCGGATAGAGCGGCGTCAGGTTATCGAAGAAGATCTTATTGCGCGCCTCTTCCGGCGGCTCATAGTTGATCGCATCGACCTTGATCAGGGCAAAATAACGCTCGCCCTCTTTGGGCGGCCGGATTTGGCCCGACACCGTATCTCCGGTCCGCAGATCGAAGCGGCGGATCTGCGAGGGCGACACATAAACGTCATCGGGACCCGGCAGGTAGTTGTACTCGGGCGCGCGCAGAAAGCCGAAGCCATCGGGCAGGCACTCAAGCACGCCTTGGGAGAAGATGAGTCCACTTTTTTCGGCTTGCGTTTGGAGGATCTTGAAGATCAGCTCCTGCTTGCGCAAACCGGCCGAACTCATCACGCCCATGCTCTTGGCGACGTCGTTCAAGCGCTGAATGGACATGTCCTTCAACTCGACCAGGTCGAGCGTGGATTGGCCATTGCGGTTCTTGGCGGCGTTGCGGCGGGCAATCGCCCCCGGGTCGCTGTCTTCGGGGGACGCTGGCCCCTGTGAAGAGGCAGTCTCGGGCGCGGCGGCCTCCTTGGCGGGTTCAGCCGCCGCGGCAGCCGCGGCCGGCGGAGCCGTCACTGGCGGAGACAACGGCCCGCCAGTCGGGGCCGGCGGCCGGCGGCGGCTCTCGCGCGGGCCGGTTTCTTTGGTTGTTTGCACCGGGTCTTTCGCCGGAGCGGCGGCCGCAACCGGGGCGGCCTCGAGTTTATCTTCTAAAGGTTCAGTTTTTTCCAGATCGTCTGCCACAGTTCCCTCACTCCCCGGCCCGTACGGGCCGAGACAGGGACTAGCTCGATAGGTTCATCAGGATGGGAATGGGGATTTGGTTCACTTGAGGTGAGTCCTCGGGAGACTTCGTCTATTCCGGGATTTGGAAGGGGAGACGAATTCCGCCCGATGTTCAGTTCGCCGAGTTCCCGACGAATCGCTGCTAGTCCGTGATACTCCTCTTTTTGATTCAGCTTGTCGACTTTCGTCGCGGCCACCACGTAGGGCCGATTGTGGAACTCGAGCCAATCTCGCAGTTCCCGGTCCTTGTCCATCCAGCCTCGCCGCGAGTCGATCAACAAGACCGACAGCCGCAAGGATTTCCGGTTGTAGAGATAGCTCTCAATGAGCGTCTTCCAACGGTCGCTAAAACCACGCGGGACCTTGGCGTAGCCATAGCCTGGCAAATCCACTAGGTGGAAGCGGTCCTCCACCCGGAAGAAATTGATCAACTGCGTACAGCCGGGCGTTTGGCTCACGCGAGCCAAGCCATTATGGCCGGTCAGCAGATTCAGCAACGTCGATTTTCCGACATTACTGCGCCCCAGGAACGCCACTTCGGGCGTCCCCTCGGGCGGAAACTGTTCCGGGGCGGCGGCGCTGATGACAAACTCAGCCTTCAATCGCCGCCCTTCGATCATGCTTAGTGCGTCGTCCGGTCTTCCACCGCCGGCAATACCGTGACTTCCGGCATCGGCAGCGGGGAAAGCTCCCGTTCGAGGGCGATTTTGAGTACCTCGTCCATCCACTCCACGGTGTGCAGCTTCATGTCCTTACGGATATTTTCGGGCACTTCCGCCAGATCTTTCTCATTATCTTTCGGCAGAATCGCTTCGAAGATACCCTGGCGATGCGCCGCGAGCAACTTTTCCTTGAGCCCGCCGATCGGCAGTACTTTGCCTCGCAGGGTGACTTCACCGGTCATGGCGACATCGTTGCGCACTGGAATCTTGGTGAGCGCGCTCGTGATCGACGTGGCCAGCGTGATGCCGGCCGACGGCCCGTCCTTCGGGATCGCGCCCTCCGGTACGTGCACGTGGATGTCGATATTGCGATAGAAGTCGCGCGGCAGACCGAGTTGTAACGCCCGCGTGCGGACGTAGCTCAAAGCCGCTTGCGCAGACTCCTGCATCACGTCGCCCAACTTGCCGGTCAAGGTCAACTTGCCCCGGCCTTCCATCACGGTCGCTTCGGTGGTCAGCAAGGTGCCGCCCATTTCCGTCCAGGCAAGCCCCACCGCTTGGCCGATTTCGGCCTTCTTCACGTGGATCAACTCGCGGAACTTCAGCGGTCCCAGCATCTCACCGATTTCGGCTGCGGTCAGGGTCACTTTCGGGAAAACGGGGATACCGGTCGCAGCGGCGGCGGCTTCAGCAGCTTCCACCAGCGGAGCTTCGGCCACCTTCTTCTTGCCCTTTTTCTTGCCCGTCACCGGCACTTCTTCCTCCGCCATCGGTCCGCGCAAAGTCACCACCTTGCGAGCGATCTTGCGGAAGACGTTGCCCACTTCGCGTTCGAGGTTGCGGACCCCTGCTTCGCGGGTGTAATTCATGATGAGCGTTTGCAGGCCCTCTTCGGTGAATTCCACTTCCTCGTGCTTCAGGCCATTGGCGATCATCTGCTTCGGCACCAGGAAGCGCTTGGCGATCTCCAGCTTTTCGAGCTCAGTGTAGCCGGCCAAACGAATGATCTCCATGCGGTCCTGCAGCGGCACCGGAATCGTGTGAAGCACGTTCGCGGTGGCGACGAAGAGCACTTGGCTTAAGTCGTATTCGACGTCCAGGTAATGGTCCTGGAACATCCAGTTCTGTTCGGGGTCGAGTACTTCGAGCAACGCGGCTGAGGGGTCGCCGCGGAAGTCGGTCGACATCTTGTCGATCTCGTCCAGCATGATCACCGGATTGCGCGTCCCGGCCTTCTTCATCATTTGGATCATCTGGCCGGGCAACGCGCCAATGTAGGTTCGGCGATGGCCGCGGATTTCGGCTTCATCGCGCACGCCGCCCAGCGACATGCGGACGAACTTGCGGCCGGTGGCCTTGGCGATCGACATCCCCAGCGAGGTCTTGCCGACGCCGGGAGGTCCGACGAAGCAGAGGATCGAGCCCTTGGGCTTTTCGACCAGGTTCCGCACCGCCAGAAACTCAAGGATGCGCTCCTTGATCTTGTCGAGGCCGTAGTGATCGGAGTTAAGAATATCTTCGGCGAACTTGAGGTCGCGGATTTCCTTCGAGCGCTCTTTCCAAGGCACGGCCAGTAGCCATTCGAGGTAGTTGCGCGAAACGGTAGACTCGGCCGACATCGGCGGCATTTGCTCCAGGCGCTTCAGCTCGGCGATCGACTTCTCCTGCGCGTCCTTGGTCATTCCGGCGGCGTCGATCTTCTTCTTTAGCTCGTCGAATTCGCTCTTCTCGCCGCGGCCCAGTTCTTTCTGGATCGCCTTGATCTTCTCGTTAAGGTAATACTCTTTTTGCGCGCGCTCCATCTGGCGCTTGACGCGGCCTTGCACTTGGCGGTCGACGTTGAGCTTTTCGATCTCAATGTCCAGCATTTCGGCCACCCGGGTGAGGCGCTCGACGGGGTCGAAGATTTCGAGCAATTCCTGCTTCTCTTCGATATTCAATTGGAGATTGGCACCCACCGTGTCGGCGAGCTTGCCCGGATCGTCGACGCGAATGGCGGCGATCATGGTCTCGTAGTTCAGGTTCTGGCTTAGCTTGACATACTGCTCAAACAACGAAGTGACGCGCGAAATCAGCGCTTCAAGCTGCTGCCGCCCGTCGATTTTATGCGAAAACGTCTTCACCGTCGCGCGAAAGAAGCCTTCCTCGTCGGCCACCGAGATGATCTTACCCCGCTCCATGCCTTCGACGAGCACTTTGATATTGCCGTCTGGCAGTTTCAAGCTCTGGACGATGTTAGCCACGGTGCCGACTTGGTAGATCTCGTCGGGGCGCGGTTCGTCCACCGAAGCGTCGTGCTGGGTGACCAAAAAGATTTTCTTGTCTCCCGCCAGGGCGTCTTCGAGTGCGCGAACGCTCGAATCGCGACCCACGACAAACGGGGTCATCATATACGGGAAAATCACCACGTCCCGAATGGGCATCATGGGCAGGCGTTTGGTTTCCGACTTTTCCTTGGATGTGAGCATAGTGTCTTAACTGTAGATGCGCCAACTTGGCCGGCGTTACCTAACCTTTTAGGCGGGTAGCGCGATTTTTTCGGTCAGCGAGGTTCGGCGATGCAGGCGGCGTTTGGATCTTCAACTCCTGTCTAAGAGGTTGGTGGGAGGGAATAGCGGCATGGCTTGGCAGTCTGTCCGGCATGACAGCCCGCAGATTCTGAGGCCAGCCCTGAAACTATTTATAAGACTACCACAAACCCAATCCGAACGTCGTCGGGGGCTCTTTTTCATCTGGGGAGCACAAGTGGCGATTCGGTAGCACCCGTGTATCTTTATAAAAACAAATGGAGAACCAAAGAAGAAATCGATTAAGTCTTTCTTTATCAATAATTTACGCCGATTTCACCAAGCACTGAAAATGATGACTCGGCTGCAACAACCTGATTCGAAATCACTTAGGATCGAGTCGATCTCAATCCTAAGCGGTCTCAATCCTAAGCAGAGGACGTGATTTTGGGGATCGCCAAGTTAGGGCTGGAGGGTGACGGCGAGGCCGACGTATGGATTTTCGACTAGGGCGTTTTGGGTGGGGAGGCCTGGTAGTCTCATTCCGGCGGGAAGCAGCTCAGGCAGACGGATTTCCAGATCCGCGTAGAGGGATACCAACGAAAACTCGATACCTAGAGTATTTATCCGCACGATGGCACCAGCGCCGCGCACGGTGCACAGGTTCCAGGTCCCATCCGCCGCCTTCTCGAAAATGTCGACTATCTGGATTTCTTGGGAAATCAGCAGGTACGCTTCAAACGACGGCAGCTCCCGGTAAAGGCGGAATTTGCCGCCGGAATCGGTCATGATAGCCGACCGTGGTGCTTGGACTATCCCCTCACACTGCATCCTAATGGCTGGACCGTTTTGATCGGAATGACTTGCCCCTAAACCCGGGATGCGCGTAGACGCCCCGATACCTAAAGCGTATTTTATGAATAGCTTACGATTCATTCGAGGGCGATTGGCGATGGTCACTTTCCTGTAAGATATTGATTATAAAACACTTATGATCGAGTCGGGCTGAGCTTTTGACCGGACTGAAAAAGATGACTCGGCTGCAACAATTTGATTCGAAATCACTTAGTATCGAGTCGATCTCAATCCTAAGTGCCATCTACACCCTAGATTTGCTCGATGAAGAATACTACGCCAACTACGAAAACGAGGGCAGGCTCTGGGCCTTACTTGGAGAGGCATCCAGGCGCGATTGACGTCCCAGCTATGCCCGTCGCGCAGGATTACTAAAGCGGTGGCGCTCTGTGCCGGGCGGAATTTCCCGAACTTTGGGGATGTCAGAAAGATCAATTTCGTCGTCGGGCAGTTCCATCAAAGCCAATATTTCAAGCTTCTGGCGCTCGGATAGTGGCTTGCCGAGTAGTTGGTCCT
>Ga0105044_10000261_pt1 | contig 62926 bp, 47 predicted proteins | sample MAT01_FD_78092 | JGI IMG/M metagenome (GOLD analysis project Ga0105044, IMG submission 78092) | Freshwater microbial communities from Lake Fryxell liftoff mats and glacier meltwater in Antarctica - MAT-01 | ecosystem: Environmental > Aquatic > Freshwater > Ice > Liftoff microbial mat | place...
CTGCTCCCAAATCGGCCGGGATTCTTTAAACCGGGAACGCGTGGTTCCAACCAGATACTTGAGTTGAGGGTGCTTTTTCGAATCTCCTGGAGCTGCGCTTCGGTGGGAATCCCTCGGTCCATGATCCAAATCCGATCGGCCTGGCCGTACTTGGCCTCAATCTTCTCCACACAGCTCAGCAACGTTTGTTATCCAGGGTGTTGCCTGGCAAGGTCTCGTCGGCCAAAGGAAATCCTTCCGGGGTGACCACCAAGGCGATGACGACTTGTTTGCAATCGGGGCGGAGATCCCGGCTGTAGCCTCGCCGGGCTTTGGGATTCGCTTCGGCCTGCTCTTCAAATTTCGGTACTAACGGCGGCCAAGTTTATTGCTCGCCCGACGGTGGCGACTCGTGGCACGCCATCGTGCGCGATCTGCCGGCAGTGCTGTCGGTCAAGGTGCAGACCCTCCAATGATCCGCGTCGTACTGCCGTATCATTTGCGCAACCTCGCCCGGGTGGAGGGTGAGGTGCTGCTCGACATTGCCGAACCGGTCAACATCGCAGCCGTACTAGACGCCTTGGAAGCCCGTCTCCCCATGTTGTACGGCACCCACCGCGATCACGGAACCCGGCAGCGTCGTCCGTTCATTCGCTACTTCGCCTGCCTGGAAGACCTGTCGCTAGAGCCGACTGACATGCGCTTGCCGGACGCCGTAATGGCCGGCACGGAACCTTTCCTTGTTGTCGGCGCAATGGCCGGTGGTTGAGGAAACCCTCCGGGTGCAATCTCACCCTTCGCCTCCGATTCCTCAACCACCCCAAACTAGGCGCAACAAGATCCTCATCGGCCTCTTTCTACTCGTGGTGGCCATGCAACCCTCCACGTTCAGCGATACCCGCAGCGCCACCCTGGCCGCAACTCCGGCGGCCATCTTCTCGCACGTCAACGAACTCCGGAAATGGGAAGCGTGGAATCCCTGGGGTAAGCTGAGTCGTGAAGCTCGACAAAGGTTTGGAACTGTTGGATACAGGTGTGACCAATATTCCTGGGGAAAAACACCAAGGATAACCTAAAGGAAAATCCCCGGCCTCCGGGGAGACTCGCTGAAATGATCCGTTTACTCATGATCCAGATAAGAGTTTCCAGGCTCCGACCGTGGGCTGCGACCGCAGCTGGGTTCATCTCCCGTTAGCTCTTCGTCAATCAACACATGGATTCAACCATTGAGGAAGGTCACTACGCTAAGAAACAGCTCCGCAATCCATTTGCGTTGATTCGCTGGAGTCACCACGCGCGCTTCGCCAAGGCGCTAAAGGTCGCGGCGGCCTTCAAAGGCCAGCGGGTGCTCGATTTCGGATGCGGTGATGCCACCTTTCTCGCCCTGCTCGCCGATTCGCCAAACGCGCCCGCGGTGGGGGTCGGCGCCGAAATTGAGACCGCGGTGGTGGAGAGCAATCGAGAACGCTTTGCCAACCGACCAGCACTTCGTTTTGTCCTGCAATCGGAGCTGACCCAGCCCGACCACCTGGGCCAGTACGATGCCGTGACCTGTATGGAAGTGTTCGAGCACGTCGAAAATCAGGATGTGTACCTCGATCTTTTTGGCCGATTGCTGCGCCCCGGTGGTCAGGTTCTTATCAGTGTGCCGGTGGAAACTGGCCCGGCCGTAGTTCTGAAACAAGCGGCCCGCCAGGTCGCGGGCTGGATGGGCGCTCCGCATTATCCCGGGGTCTCGCCGTATTCCTGGAGTGAGCTGACAAAGAGTGTTTTTGCGGGTGACCTTCAACATGTGGAGCGACCCTTGAACCGTGATCCGAGCGGGTTTGCCTCATATTGTCACAAAGGTTTCAACTGGAAGGTCCTGCGCGGAAAGATTGCGCAGCGATTTACGATCACATCCATCAGTGCCTCGCCCATTGGTTGGTTGCCACCTGCTCTGAACAGTCAGGTATGGATCGCCGCGCGGAAGCGATAGTCGCTCGGTGAGTCGGGGATCCACTGCCCCCTTTCAGCCCGTTAAAAAAAGTCATCCAGGAGCGACCCTGACTTCATTTCGAGCCGATGCCTTACGACCAAGGATATCGGGTTTGTTAGCTTCCAAACGGTACTCCAACGGACCCTTGAGGACGGCTGGAATGGGAGGGGCGTGTCCTGGCTTTCCCGGAGAAAACCGATCTAGTTTTTTCCTGCGCTTGTTCGCTTTCCTAAAAAAGCGCTGGAAAACGTGGGGTGGCAGCGGCACACACTCCCTTTTCGCTCAAACGACATGAACGAGCAGATTGTAATTCTCGACTTCGGTAGTCAGTACACCCAGGTCATCGCCCGGCGAATTCGCGAGTGCAGCGTGTATTCCACGATCTTGCGCTTCGACACTCCCGCTGCAGAAATCGCCAAGCTGGCGCCCAAGGGGATTATCCTTTCGGGCGGTCCCAACTCGGTTTACACGCCCAAGGCCCCCCTGCCGGATAAGGCCATCTTTATGCTGGGTGTTCCGGTGTTGGGGATCTGTTATGGCGTGCAGATTTTCGCCCAATTCCTGGGCGGTAAAGTCGAGAAGGGACAGAAACGCGAGTACGGGAAAGGAACCCTGACGGTGGCCGACCCAGCGTGCGCCCTGTTCGACGGGTTGCCCGAGTCACTTCAGGTGTGGAATAGCCATGGCGACAAACTGACACGCCTGCCCAAAGACTTCGTGGTGGTAGGGACGACCGAGAATTCCGACTACGCGGCCATCGAGCATCCCAAACGTAAGTTCTTTGGCATCCAGTTTCATCCGGAAGTGGTTCATTCGCCGCGCGGCAAAGAAATTCTTGCCAATTTCGTCCATCGGGTTTGCGAGTGCGGACGCAACTGGACGATGCGGAGCTATCTCGAGCAATCGGTGGAGGAAATCCGCGCCCAGGTGGGCAAAGAACGGGTCATCCTCGGGCTCAGCGGCGGGGTCGATTCGAGCGTGGCAGCGGCTTTATTGCATAAGGCCATTGGTGATCAGTTGACCTGCATTTTCGTTAATAATGGACTGCTCCGCGCCCGGGAGGCCGAAGTGGTTCAAGAAGTGTTCGGCAAGCATTTCAAGATCCGGCTGCAATACGAGGAAGCGACCAAGGCGTTTCTCAAGCCGCTCAAGGGTGTCACAGACCCCGAACGCAAACGGAAGATCATCGGCAAGACCTTTATCGAGGTCTTCGAGAACGCGACCAAGCTGGCGGGTAAGGCCAAATTCCTGGCGCAGGGAACGCTGTATCCCGACGTCATTGAGTCGGTGCCCATCGCGGGTAATCCCGCGCATATGATCAAGTCGCACCACAACGTTGGCGGGTTGCCGAAGCGGATGAAGTTCGCCTTGGTCGAACCGTTACGCTGCCTCTTCAAGGACGAGGTTCGGCAATTGGGGCTCGAACTAGGATTGCCCAAAGAGATTGTGTATCGCCAGCCCTTCCCGGGCCCGGGTCTGGCCGTGCGATGTCTGGGCGAGATCACGTCGTCCAAACTCGAAATCCTGCGGCAGGCGGACAGCATCGTCGTGGCCGAGATGAAAGCGGCGGGACTGTATTACCAAACTTGGCAGACCTTTGCGGTGCTGCTGCCGGTTCGCAGTGTGGGGGTGCAGGGCGACGAACGGACCTATGACTTCACCGTGGCCATTCGGGCAGTGGAATCGCAGGATGGCATGACGGCGGACTGGGTCCGACTGCCCTATGACCTGCTGGAGAAAGTTTCCACCCGCATCACCAATGAGGTCCGGGGCATTAACCGCGTGGTGTTGGATCTGACCAGCAAACCGCCTGGAACTATCGAGTGGGAGTAACGGAGGCGTGAAGGCAGGCGAATTTTCGGCTAAGGCTGGGCTTTGCAAATCGACGCCGAGAAACCATCGTCTGAGGCGTGGAACCCAACCGCTTTCGCGACCATTCTATCTGGGTCTGGGTGGCCGCGGCCACACTGCTGATCCTGCTGGTCGTCGGGGTTGTGGGGGCCAAACCCGTCTGGACCTGGAGCAAGCATCGGCGGGCGGACACCTTCCTCCAACAGTTCCGCGAAGCGGACGCGGCGGGGCGGGTGGAGGCGGCTTCCGCGGCCTTAAGGTCAGCGTTTTTTCTGGCACCCAACTACCCGCCGGTGGCGCGGGAAGTGGCGCATTTTTACTCGCGAAGCGGCTTGCCCGAAGCCCTGAATCTGTGGCGCGAACTGAGTGCCATTTCACCTCTGACCGTGGAAGACGAGCTGGCCTACACGCGCGTGGCGCTCGACCTGGACCGCTTCGACATTGCGATCCCGATGGTGGTCAAGCTGGTGGCCAAAGCTCCCGGCAATCCTGGCGTTCTGCCTTTGGCGGCGGAGGTGGCCCAGCGTCGGGGTGACCTGGAATCAGCAATCAGCTTGGCCAACGAGGCGCTGAATCAGGATCCAACCAACCCCACCAATCAGTGGCGCTTGGCCAACATGCAACTTCGGCATCAAAATCCCAAGATCCAGGATGGCGGTCGACGGCGCCTATTGGCGATGGCTGGGGGGAGCGGCCCGGAACGAACTCGTGCCGTCAGTTTTTTGTTATCGTCTGAGCAGCTTCAACCCGAGGAAGTAAACCTGCTTCTTCGGCTTTTTCCCGATCGGCCCGGTGCCCAGTTGGATGAACGACTTGTGCGTCTGGGACTGGAAAATTTGAAGAACCCGAGTGGCCGGGTCGCACGAACTCGGAAGCTTGCCGAGCCGTACTGGAACGTGGAAGGCCGTTCGAATCTCGTCTCCATCGCCACTTGGATGGGCCAACGCGCAGCTTACTTGGACATCCTGGAGGCGATCCCGGAGGAGCAAGCATTGACCGACGGACGCTTGTATCTGAATCGGGCCGGTGCCTTGGGTGAACTCGAACGTTGGAACGAAGTCGAGAGCCTGCTGACGAACCCGGCCGCACCCGAAATGCCGATGTTGCAGGAGATCCTGCGCGCCTCGGCCATGCATGCCGCAGGGCGAACGAATGAGAGTCTGGGACATTGGAAGCAGGCTCTGACCCTTGCCACGACCGATCGGGCGATGCTTCAATCGATCGCCCGCCTGTCCGAGTCGCGTGGATATACCCAAGTTGCCCTCGAAGCGTGGCGGCCACTTTTGGGCGATCCGCGAGTGGCGCCGCGGGCGGCTGCTGAGGTTCTTCGTTTGGCTGACCTCACGCGGAATCTCCAGGCCACCCGCGATGCCTTGCGCCGATTGGATCAATTGGGCGTCTTGCCGCCGGCGCAGCGGGTTTACCTGGCGCTTCATGAGGCGATGCTGAATCCGGATCTGACCCGAGCCCGTAACTTGATCTCCCGGTCGACCTCCAAATCCACCGAAACCAACCTGACCGCTGTGGCGAAAGCACTGTTGGCCCTGCGGGAGAACCAACCGGACCTGGCCGCGCGGGAACTGGACGCGCTTCTGGTCAATTGGGAGGAGGCGCCACTTCTCTGGCAGGTGGTACGAGTCGCCCAGTTGGGAGGCGCCGGCCGCCGCACCGAGGCCCGGGAATTTGCCCGCCACATTGACGTCTCGGCCCTGTCGGCACCCGAACGAACCCTGATCGAGCCATGGATGCCGATGCCCGAATAGTGGGTTTCACTTTGCGCCCAGGGTCGACAGGCGCTGGTGGCCCGCTAAGGTTCAGCAACTCAATTTGTGAAAGCCTTGCTCGACACGGCCGGCCGTAAAACCGTCCGCGCCTTCCTAATCGGCCTGGAGCTCAAATCAGCCGAGGTATCGGAGGTCCGTGAATCCTTGGATGAATTGGCCGAACTCGCCGGAACCGCCGGCGCCACCGTAGTAAGTGACGGCACCCAAAAGCTGGAACGGCCCAACCCTTCGACCTTCATCGGCGCGGGCAAGGCCGCGGAATTTGCCGAATTCTGCCGCGAAAACACGGTCGACACCGTCATTTTTGATGATGAACTGACCGCGGCCCAAGCTCGCAATCTGGAGGAGATCTTTGGAACCAAAGTGCTTGATCGGACCGGTCTGATTCTCGATATCTTCGCGCGGCGCGCCCGCACTCGCGAAGGCAAGCTTCAGGTCGAACTGGCCCAACTCGATTACATCCTGCCACGGTTAACCCGTTTTTGGACGCACCTTTCCCGTCAGCGAGGCAGCACAGGTTCCATTGGCGGTGAAGGCGAATCCCAGTTGGAATCCGACCGCCGGCGCACGCAGGAACGCATCAGTAAAATTCGCGACGAACTCGAGGTCGTCCGTCGCCAACGAACCACCCAGCGCTCCGGACGGCAGCGTCATCAATGGCCGCTGGCGTCTATTGTCGGGTACACGAACGCGGGTAAATCCACGCTGCTGAACGCCCTGACCGGGGCCGGTGTGCTCGCCGAGGATAAGCTGTTCGCCACGTTGGATCCCACCACGCGACGTTTGCGGTTGCCGACCAACCAAAGTGTCCTGGTTTCCGATACGGTCGGATTCATCCGCAAATTGCCGCACGGCCTGGTCGAATCCTTCAAAGCCACTTTGGAAGAAGTGGTTGAGGCGGATCTGTTGATCCATGTCGTAGACGCCAGTCACCCTCAGGCCGATGAGCAGATCCAAGCGGTGAATTCCGTGTTGGAGGAGATTAGAGCGGCGGGCAAACCCACGTTGATGGTCTTCAACAAAGTGGATCGTGAAGTCGGGGCTGCGGTCGCCGCGCGGCTTGCTCCGTTGTTTTCCAATGCGGTCTGCATTTCGGCCCGCATGGGTATTGGCCTCACCGAATTGATGGCCGAATTGGGTGTGATGTTACGTCCCGTGCGCGCTCAAGTCCGACTGGCCATTCCACACTCGGAATCCCAGGTGATCGCGCGGTTGCATTCCGTTGGTCAGGTGCTCGAGAGCGACTATCATGGCCAGAAAGCTAGCTTTCTGGCCCAAGTTCCGCCGCATCTCGCGCACGAGTTTCAGGCGTATGTGGTGGCTTCCCGGAAACTGGCGGCGAAATCGAAACGTGCCCCGCGCGGAGCTCGACATCTTGCCTTGACGGCGAAATTGAGAGTTGAGTGACAGGTAGGGCTGAGCTGCTGCTCGTGCCCATCTAGAACCGACGCGTTCGAGAACTGGCTGACGCGGAATAGGGGAAAGCTGAGAATGGCTTCCCCTTGCCGCTGGCCGCACGAACCTCGTTACAGGCCGACCGCTGCGAAGCGGTTCCGCACTTCCCGAAAATGGAAGTCGGGTGAGCAGAGTTGCTCCAATTCCCCGGCAACAAAGTGCCGGGCCACGTCGGGATCCGACTGCAGTTGCCGGAGAAAATCCGCGTCGTCACGACCGGCGTGCTTAACCTCCCAGGTCTTCATGGCATTGCGCTGAACCAATTCGTAGGCCTGCTCCCGCGTAAGTCCCTTGCGAATCAAGGCCAATAGCACCGTCTGCGAATTCCACATCCCCAGGCTTAGCCCCAAGTTCTTCTTCATGTTCTCTGGATAAACCATGAGGCCGTTCATCAAACGGGTCAGCAGCCCGAACATGTAGTCGAGCAGGGTGCAGGAATCGGGAAAGATGATCCGTTCGACGCTGGAGTGGCTAATGTCGCGTTCGTGCCAGAGGGCCACATTCTCCAGAGCGGCGACGGCATTTCCACGCAGCACCCGCGCTAGACCCGTCAGTCTTTCCCAAGTGATGGGGTTGCGTTTGTGCGGCATGGCGCTGCTACCTTTCTGCCCCTTCGTGAAGGGTTCCTCCGCCTCGAGGACTTCGGTGCGTTGCAAATGCCGGAATTCGACCGACCAGCGTTCGATGCTCGCACCGGTCAACGCCAGAGCGTTCATGAACTCGGCGTGGATGTCCCGTTGCACCACCTGGGTGGCGAGCGGTGCGGGCCGTAGACCCAAGTGGGCGCAGACCTGGGACTCGATTGAAGGGGATAAGTGGGCACTGGTTCCCACCGCGCCGCTGAGTTTGCCGACTGAGATGGCTTCGCGGGCCCGTTCCAAACGCAGCAAGGCCCGTCCGAACTCGTCGTACATCAACGCCAGCTTCAATCCGAACGTGGTGGGCTCGGCATGAATGCCATGACTCCGGCCGATGCAGGGGGTGAATTGATGCTCCCGAGCGCGGTGGGCGATGGCTTCCCGCAGCAATTTGACGTCGGCGATCAACAGGTCGGCGCTCTGCTGGAGCTGCAACCCGAAGGTGGTGTCCACAATATCACTCGAAGTCAGTCCGAAATGCAGCCAGCGGCTGGCGGAATCATTGATCTTCTCGGTTACCGCTGTGGTGAAGGCGATGACGTCGTGGTTGAGGATACGTTCGAGTTCATTCTGGCGTTGGACCAGTCCCTTCAGGTCGGCCAACCAAACAGTGGCACCGGCCTGAAGTTTCTGAAAGTCAGCCGCCGGAACGACGCCTTCGGCCACCAGGGCTTCGCTGGCCAGCAATTCGATCTGCAGCCAGATCCGGAGTTTGTTCTCATCGGTCCAAATCGCCCGCATCTCGGGGCGCGAATAACGCGGAATCACGGACCAACGATGCTTTGAAGTCGGCTGACGTTGAAGCGGGAAAGCGAGGCGGAGCGAGGAAGGTGGCTCGGACTCGCACGTCGTTGGGTTACCGTTTGCTAATCCGCCGACCGGCCTGAGCGAGAATTTTTCGTTCGCGTTCGGTGAGGCTTTGCGGGCCGTGGGCGTTCATTTTGTCGAGAATCGGGTCCACTTCTTTGGCGATGAATTCGTCGGGGCCGACTATTTCTGGACGGGGAGCGGAAACATCCCACTCCAGTTTACGCCAACGGGGTGAGACATCAGCCTTGGGTCGGGCTTTTCGGATAAAAAGACCCTGCAATCGGGCGACCAAGCCACTGCCGGGAAGCGACTGAAATTCGTGATGCCAGCCGAGTTTCACCCAGGCCATTCCGGCCAACAAGCCACCCAAATGAGCGGCATGAGCAACACCTTGCTCTCCCGGTGCGGGGACGAGAGTGAAGAAGAGGGAAATGGCCAGGCTGATCCACAGCAGCCAGATGGAGCGAATGGGCAAGATGAAGTTGAAGCGGACTTCGGAATCTCGTTCGCACAGGGCGAATATCGCCAACAGGCCGCTCACCCCAGCCGAGGCGCCCACCACGGTGACGCCGTAATAGGCCGGAAAGGCGAGCATCAACGCGCCCTGCAGCAATCCGCCTACGGCCCCGCAGCCAAACAAGGCCAGAAGAAATCGCCGAGTTCCCAACAGGCCTTCACAAAAATGGCCCAACCACCAGAAGGTGATTAAGTTGAAGATTAGGTGGAACAGGCCGGCGTGCAGGAATTGGAATGTGAACAACTGCCAGAGCCATCCATGGGACAATCCGTAGTTCGTCAAGGCCAGCCAGCCTTCAACCGGAGTTCGCAAATAAACCTGGTTGATGGCCTGCAACGCAAACCCGGCCACCAGGACCATGGTGAGCCAAGCCGTGACGGACAGCCGGCGCAGTCCGCCGGAATCCCTCGCGTAGTCACGTTCGCTGATCACGGCGATAAACTAGGTTCGCTGAACAAGATCTTCAACGGCGGGTTTTGCTTCGGCATCCGGGAAGTTACGTCGCTCCGGAAGAAGGTCGGTTTGGCCGCATCAGATTGAGGTAAACCAGTCCGCCCAACATTCCGCCCAGATGCGCCGCATGGGCCACATTGTCCCGGGGAAACAAGGCGCCGATGATAGCGATCGCAGCACCCCAAAACAGCAGGGTCTTGGCCCGGAGAGTCACGGGTATGACGAAAAAGAGCAGCAACGTTAGCTCGCGCTCCGGGAAGAGTGCGGCGTAGGCGGCGATCAAGCCGAACACTCCGGCCGATGCGCCCAACAATATTTCGCCGAAAAATCTCGGGGCCAGAACGGCGCATAAGAGCTGGATCAGTCCGCCGATCACTCCACTGAACAAGTACAGTTTTAGGAAGCGAACGCGGCCGAGATTTTCTTCCAGTTCCTGCCCGAACACATACAACGCCCAGCAATTCAGTATCAGATGCAGCCAGCCGCCGTGTAGAAACTGAAAGGTGAACAGCTGCCAGAGGTGCCACGACTTCAACCCGGGTACGCTCAGGGCCAACAAGTTTAGCCATTCCAGGTAATTCCCGTGGCTGTATTTGTCGGCCACCTTTTCAGCGAGGAAGATCAGGACGTTGACGACGACCAGAATGAGGGTGAGAGAGAGCGGGCTTCTTCCAGTGGCTCCCCGCAGGTATTCCCGTTCGGACAACATTGATGTAGGGCAAGGTAGCGGTCAGAGTGGCCATCAAGCCAGCTTTGCCAGTTCGTCCTGCAAACGAGCCATCAGTGGCTTCAGCGTGACCCGGCTGAAATCGAATCGGCAGCCCGCCCGCGCAAACAGTTCGGGCAAGGGACGCGCACCGCCCAGGGACAGCCCGGCTTTGTAATCGGCCAGGGCCTGGCTGGGATTCACTGTGGCGTTGGCCCACACTTGCAGCGCTCCCATTTGGGCAATCCCGTATTCCACGTAGTAGAAAGGGTAGAGGAAGATGTGAAGTTGCTTGTGCCAGAGGCTGGCCCGGGGCGCCTCGATCCCCGACCAATCCACCTCACCCCCGAATCGGTCCATCAACCGCAGCCAAGCCGCCGAGCGTTCGTCTCGCGAATGACCCGGATGCGTGTAAATCCAATGTTGAAAGGCATCGACGGTTGCGATCCAGGGGAAGACGTTCACAATGCCTTCCAGGTGGACTCGACGCGCGCGACGGGCGTCGGCCTCGCTGTAAAACACATCCAGATGCGGGGCAGCGAGTAGTTCCATGGCCATCGAAGCCACTTCACAGAACTCAATCGGCGCTCCCCGGTAGGCAAAGAGGGGTTCCTGCCGAGTCGCCAAGGCATGGAAGGCGTGACCCGCCTCGTGCAGCATCGTCTCCACATCCCGATGTAGACCAACTGCATTCATGAAGATGAAGGGCAGCCGTGATTCACTAAGGGTGCTTTGGTAGCCGCCGGGGGCCTTCCCTTTGCGGTTCTCCAGATCCAATAGCCGCAGGTCCCGCATCATCTGGAATCCCTGCGCCAACTCAGGATCAAGTCGCTCGAAAATGGTCTGAGAGCCCCGCTCCATCGCCGCGGTATCGATGAAGGGCTTCAAGGGCGGACGATTCAACGGATCCACCGAAAGGTCCCACGGCCGGAGCGAGTGGCCACCAAGTTGCTCCCGGCGCTGGGCCTGCAACTGGCGCACGATCGGCATCACTTCAGCTTCGATCGCGTCATGAAATTGTACGCAGTCCGCCGCGGTGTAATCAAAGCGACCGCGCATTCGGAAGGCGTAATCCCGGTAATTGGGAAAGCCGGCGTTGGTGGCAATCTGACCCCGCAATTTGACCAATTGATCAAAGAACGTCTCAAACTGGTTTACTTCCTGACGCCGGCGTTCGGCCACAAGTTTCCAAGTCTCTTCGCGCAAGGTGCGATCGGGTTCCTCCTGGTACCGGCCCATCTGCACGAGGGTCCGTTGTTCGCCCCGAAACTCCACCGTTAAGGACCCAGAAAGCTTGTTGTACTCGTTGCCTACCTTCGCTTCTTCGGTTTCCAGCGGGACATTGTCGTCACGGTACAATTCGACCAACAGGGCGGTATCCCGGTCAAAAACCTGGTATCGATCCTGAGGAAGTTGCTTCCGGAGGGGATGAGCCAGATATGCTTTGGCCAGGGCAAACCGACGCGGTTTGATCTGCGGCTCGATGTGTTCGACATAGTGGAGGTAAGCCTTTTCAGCTTCCGGATCATCGGTGTGGCAGGTCATCGCGATGTGACGCTTGCTGCCCTCTTCCTCCAAGGCGGCCGCCAATTCGCCGCCGTCCAGGATCCATTTTTCTAGCTCCACAGCGGTACGACACCCGGACGCACGCTCCTCAAGGGTTTCGAACAGGGGAGCCAACTGGCCCCAGTCGTCCAAATTCACCTCAGCCGGCACGAACTGACGGGGTGCAAACACCGGCAGTTCACCAAATGGAAGCAGACTCATGTCGGCCAAATTTGGAGGACGACCTCTCCCTCGGCAAGCAGTAGCGCCCGTGGGAACTCATTCAGGGCCGCCGAGACGGTCACTTATTTTCGTAGACGGGTTTTGGGGCGCTCGTCCCGCAGATACTTATGACACGCCACGCAACTGAGGGTCAGTTCGTGGTAGGAGCGGGTCACCGCGTCGATGTCCTTCTTGCCCGCCGCTTCGCCCACTGCTTCAGACGCAAGTCGGAAGCGCGTGCTGAACAATTCGTAATCGGGTGTCTGCAGGGCCGCCCAGCCGCGTTGCCCACTCAACGTCGTCAGGGTCGCCGCGTTGGACTTGATCAGGGCGTAATCGGCCAGGGCGATCCCTCCCAGTAATCGTTGGGCAGCACCCAACTTGACGCGCATAACGGCATCGGTGTCTGGATCGGGACCCGCTGACGAAGTGAGGCCCAACATCAGGAGAGTAGCGATCAGGAGGCGGCGCGCGGTTTTCATGGGTAAAAGTGAATGGAAGTGACGAGAAACGTATAGCTCCCCGGGCGAGGGAAAGCTTACCGATTATTGGGCAAATCCGGACCTTTATTGGCGGTGGATAGAATTGACGCTGAGGAAATGGGGCGCCCGCCCTTCGCGGAGCGTCGGCGGATGGCTCGGAACCGTGAGAGTACCTCTTCGTTGTAGGATTGAGCCTAAGCCGAATCAACCCAGAAAGGGATCGGGAGGGCTCACGATTTTCTGAAAGCTGTTGGAAAACCGGTCCCTAGGTGGTTGTCCCACAGGCTCTCACGGCCCGCGCTGGATCAGGCGAATGGCATCAAGGCGCAGGCGGGCGCGGGTGAGATGCTGATCCAATGCCTGCTTCTGTTGGACGAGTAACTCCACTTCCTCGGCTCGGACGCTCCGATTGACCTTCTGCAATTCGCGGAGCCGGGTTAGTTCATGGTCCAACTGGGCGGACATGTCCTTCCGCGCCTGGGCCACAAACGCCGCCACTCGCGCTTCGGCGAGTTCCTGCGTCTGCTCCAGGAGGTCGGGCAAGAGGTCTTCGCGGATCTCCGATCGCTCCAGCCAAGGGTACGGATCACCCGCTTCGAGCTGACGCGTGAGTAAATCCGAGGTGATTTCGAAGCTGGCCTCATTACCCTGATGATCCACCAGCACCCGCAAGGGTGTTGGGGGCAAGAATCGGTCAACATGCAAGGTCGGCGGCGCCACGCATTCGAGCAGGTAAATGACCTCCAAGTAGAGCCCCGCTACCCGCGCATCCGGCCAGTGGCCGAAACTGCTATTACCCAACTCGGAGCCCAACAACAGATCGAGTGTTCCCGTGACCAATGGATGATCCCACGTAAGAAACTGGATGTCCTCCCGGGCCAGCGCGTGCGCCCGATCGCAGGTCACGGTAAGTCCTCCGGCCGGGAGCCCGGGAAAGGAATCCGCGAAGACGCCGGCCGAACCCAAATGATAGGTCCGGGGTGTCAGTTCCTCGACGTGCAACGAGTAGTGATCGAAGACCGAAATGAGGAATCGTTCCAACGTGGGATCGTGATCGTGCTGCTGAATCTCCTGGGCCAGTCGGGCAGCAGATTTGGGTCGAAACGAGTTCAACTCCAACAAACGATCCCGCCCTTGTTCAAGCCGAAGGGAGAGTTCGTGCCGGGCCAATTGCGTTTCCGAGATTAAGCGGACGAGTTCCGCACGAGCCGGTTCCCCGGTCTCGTGGAAATCCTGGGCAAGATCGTGAATTCGAGCGCCGAACCATTCGCGCAGTTCACGTCCGCCCGGCAAGTTTTTTTCCAAGGCGTTTAGCCCTTCCTGATACCAGCGAGCCAACACCTCCTGGGAACTACCGGTCACATAGGGCACATGGATTTGGATTTCGGCGGTCTGCCCGATGCGATCGAGGCGGCCGATGCGTTGCTCCAGTAATTCAGGATCCAGCGGGAGATCGAACAACACGAGGTGATGGGCGAATTGGAAGTTTCGACCTTCGCTACCAATCTCCGAACACAGCAGCAGGCGGGCGCCGTCTTCCTCGGAGAACCAAGCCGCTTGCCGATCTCGCTGCACCAGGGAAAGTCCTTCGTGAAACGCCGCCATTTTCACGTTTAGGCGGGTGCGCAAGGCCGCTTCTATCGCCTCAACTTTGCCTTGGGTGCGACCAATGAGCAGCACCTTGTCGTCGCCGAGTGCGCGGAGCAGGCCAACCAACCAGTCGATTCGAGGATCCCGAGAAAACTGGGGCGCAAAATCGGGGTTCGGGGTCACGGCCACATCGTTGGCGAATTCCTCGGCTAACGCTTCGAAGAGGTCGCCGTGATCCAGACTTTCCGGGAGCGGGCATAAGTTGGCCCGTCGACGGGGAAACCCAGTGATGGTCGCGCGGGTGTTGCGAAACATGACGCGACTTGTCCCGTGCTGATCAAGCAAGGCATCCAGCAGTTCCGCACCAACGAGGGGATCACTCGATGATTTCAACCGGTGACGCACCGAGACTTCCGAGTCACCGAGAAGGCGGGTCAGTAACCCAATGTCATTCTCTGCGAGTGGGGAATTATTCTGCAGTAGCTCCGCAAGTCGCGCCACGTCGCGGTAACTTTCGGTTTCCTTGATGAATTCGCCGAGGTCGTGAAACCGGTCGGGATCGAGCAGTCGCAAGCGGGCGAAGTGACTTGCCATGCCCAGTTGTTCCGGCGTGGCGGTGAGCAGCAATAACCCTGGTGTCTGACGACCCAATCGTTCCACCAACGTGTACTCGGGACTGGTCGCCCCCGGTGACCAACCCAAATGATGCGCCTCATCCACGACCAGCAGATCCCAGCCGGCGGCGAGCGCCTGGCGACCGCGATGTTCGTGGTCCGTAAAGAAACGGAGACTGGCGAGGACGAGTTGGTCGTCCAGAAACGGATTGATCCCGGGCTGATTGGCTTCGAGGGCAACGCACCGTTCCTCGTCGAAGATGTGAAACCAGAGGTTGAACCGGCGCAACAGCTCCACGAACCACTGATGCACCAACGATTCCGGAAGGAGGATGAGCACGCGCTGCGCCCGGCCGGTCAGAATAAGTCGATGCACGATCAGGCAAGCTTCGATCGTCTTCCCGAGGCCGACTTCATCTGCCAGCAAAACGCGGGGGACGAGACGACTGGCGACTTCCGACGCGATGTGAAGCTGGTGCGGAATTAGTTCGATCCGACCGCCGATAAAGCCCCGGACGCGAGATTGTCGACGGCGATACTGCTGTATCAGGGCAGCTATCCGCAGATCGAATACGTCCGGTGGCTCCACCTGTCCGGCAAGCAGGCGCTCTTGGGGTTGGTTGAAGCTGAGGGCGTCGTTCAGGTCGGTCTCGCATAGATCCCAGCCGACGCCTTGATAGTAGATTAGTCCGGCCCGTTCGGTCACCGACTCGACCCGCAAGGTTACGTCCGCGCGAGACTTGATGGTATCCCCGGAACGACAGCGGACGCGGCGAAGGGGTGCATTATCGCGAGCGTACTCCCGTGTTTCGCGGGCGGCGCTAAAGCCCAGGGTCACGGTACGAGTAGTGACCCGCTGAACCGAACCCAGACCCAGTTCGGGTTCGGTCTCACTGATCCAGCGTTGGCCGGGAAAAAAGATGTCGGGCATGACGGCAAAACCTCGGAGAGAAGGTTCCTTACCTCAACGAGCCGGGGATGGAATCCGTAATCCCGGCGCGCGACCAGCCTTTCGGACTGCGGGTTTGCAGCCAGATGCCCCTGGGGAACCGAACGCGCGGCAACGGAATGTCCGACCCTTCGGTGTGGGATTGAAACTCCCGGGGACGCGGGCAAACACTCCGGCGCTTTGAAAACTCTTTCGCTACGCTCATTTTTTTCATCCCTGACCGGTTTGGCCGTAGGCGGATGCGCCTCGTGGGCAGAGGAGGTGCCGCTCGAATTGATGCTCTCCAATCTCGCGCCAGGTCAGGGCGGTGGGGTGGGCGAGGCAGCGCTTAACTTCGTCATCCGCCTGGAGAACAGCTCGCCCGAGTCACTCACCATCGACGGCGGGTCCTACAAGATTTATTTGAATGGCATCTATGTGGGACAGGGGCTCTCCAATCAGACCCTGGAAATCGCTCGACTTTCCTCCACTACGATTACGGTGCCGGTCTATGTCAGTACGGTGCGTTTGATGGGTTCGCTCTACCGTGTGCTGAAGTCGAATCAGGTGAGCTACCGGATTCATGGGCGGGTTTATGTGAAGCGCGGCGGTGTTTTGAAGAAGTACAAGGCGTCGCGAGAGGGAATGGTGGACTTTGCCGAAGTGCAGGAAACCCTGGAAAGGATGGGGACGAAATAGTGGGAAGCTGAACGTTTTGAAAACTGGAAAATGCGTGCGGGTAGGATGGTGCGGCGCGGGGTCTTTACCCTGCGGAGGTTCGTGGAGCATTGAGTGAACCGATCGCAGGATGCCTGGCCTGGCCTTCGGAAAGAGCGGGTGCTTCACGCAGTCTGAGGCGAACCATAGTTCCGTGCGTGCGGCGCGGCGATGTGGCGGTCTGCGGCTAGTTTCGACCTAGCCCATCGTCCTTCTGTTCGACCATCTCGGTCACAGCGTCCGAAGCAGGAACGCTTCCTGAAACAACCGGTTGCTGGGCGGCTTCGCGGAGGCGGTTCGGGGTGTAGTCGAACCAGGGGAGCTGGATCATGGGCTGGTTCCACCAACCGCGGCCAAGTTCGGATTTGCTGAAGAATTCGGAGACGATCACCAGGAACGACAAGCCAAACCAGATCACGAATACGGCCGCTCCGGCAGTAATTTGACCCGTGCGCGTGGCCAACCAGCGGGCGAGGCGAACAAACCCCTGACGCGGTGGCACCGGGCGCGGGGTGAGTAATTCCAGGCGGCGGAGGGCATGCCATTCCACTTCGCCCAGATCGTCTTCGGTAACCACCCCTGCTTGATACGCTGAACAAAGCGCGTTGGCGTACACCCGGGCGGCCAGTAGTCGCAGACCTACAAACAAGGGAAACAAACCCAGCGCCATCAGCGCGAAGAAGCGATGGGAAACTTGGACGGCCTCGGAAGCGGGTAGGTCGGCGAGGTACGGTACGTATTGGGCGACGGCGGGAAGGAGTTTGACGATTAGGACAACGCCGCTGGCCCCAGCCCATGCGAGGGCGAGTCCCACGCTGGCCAGCCAATGGCGTCGAATGAAGCGCCAGACCAGGCGAAAATCGTAGAACCGGCGCCAATCCTGAGTGCTGGCCTGGCGGGCCTGGGCCCAGGGCACATACGCCATGGCCGCGGTAAAGAGCAGCATTCCCAGGATGAACAGGGTCGGCCCAAACCAGGCGTGTTCATAACCCTTGTTAAACGAGTTCTGCCAGCCAGCGAACCAGGAGAACGACCAGAGTAGACAGCCGGGGAGCGTAAGCACGGCGGTGTTGAAGGCCATTTGCACCCCGAGTTGAGCATTTCGCGCGAGTCCGCCCGCACCACGTCGCAACCGTTGCCGAAAATGGCTGGAGCCGGCCGAGTCCATTGACGGAGGACCGAGAATCCAGCGAGGCCAGGTGGCGAGTTCGGCCGTGGTGGGGTGAGCCAGACTGAAATCTCGAAAGGACGCGGAACGAGGCCGAATGGGACTTCGCCGCCACCAGGATTTCAGTATTTCGCGCCTCGCCGCCCGCGCGGACCATCCGACGACCAGCACACTCGTCACTAGGAAGGTGCTGAGGAGCGAACCAAAGACCCACTTGCCCAACCCAATGGCGACCCGGATAAACCCGGAAGAGCGAGGGAGTGGCGCCGGGGAATCGGCAGTTGGCATCGTCGTCGCTTCAGTCGACTCGGGAAGACTGGAGGGATTCTCCCAGGCAAGTTGCGCCGACTCTGGTTGGGGTTCGTGGGGGTTCATGCGAAAACCTCCTCGAGCACGGCGTTCTCGGCGAAGGCCGTCTTCATCCCCATTAAGCGACCGAGGGTACTGGCGAGTTGAATCTGGCTGACGGTGCGGTCGACGACTTTTCCCTGGGGAATTCCTTTTCCGAACACGAGGGCGAAGATTTCGTGCGAACTGCGCGTGCCAAAGTGGTGCTGGCAGGGAACGGCCGTGTACGGATTATCATCCCGACCGCAATCCGGCACGATCACCCAGACCGTGTTGTCGCGGTATTCGGGATCGGCTTCAACCAGGGAAACCAGGCGCTTGACCTCGTCATCCATGATCGCCAGTCCGCGGGTGTAATGGTCGAGGTAACCCCAATGCACGTAGTCACAGTCCTGGTAGTTGATCATCGTCAGTCGAGGCCGGAGTTCGCGGATGGCGCGGAGGGTGAGCTCGGTTAGCAAGCGGTCGCCGCGGGGATTCACCAAGCCGGTGTCGCCGTAGTAGCTGCGCCAATTGGCCCAGAACCGTTCGATCTCCGTTCCTTGTCCGGCCTCCTTGTCCGCCCGGTAGTCGAGAGATTTGTACTCCTCGAGTTGTTTCTGTTTCTCGGTCAGTTGGTGCCCCTCGAATTTGCCCGCGACGAGTTGCTGCTGGAGCAACCAGGTCTTGTAGCGTCGAAGACTGAGTGTTTGAGAGCGGTAATTGACGCCGAAGAGGTGATGGTTGCTGAAATTGTAGAATTCTTCGTCCGCCCGGTCTTCGCCGTTGATCAGCAGCGCCTGATGGGCCGGAACGTTAAACGCTTCCCGGAAGTACTCGAAGAGCGTGGGGACCTGAGCTTCAAAGCGCGCCCCGAGGAACTTGCGACCGCGTTCCGGGCGGTTCTCGGCGATGTCCCGGAAGCGTTCGTATTTGCCCGTGAGGATGTAGAGGGTGCCCTCGCCGTGGCTGGTCTGGTAATCCTGGAAGCGATCGATCTCCATGCGCGGATAGAGCACACCGCGTTGGACCAATTCGTGGGTCAGGTAGGGGGCGCAGGTGAATTTCGGGTCGAGCGATTCCCGGCGTCGGGCGCCACCACCCCAGCGGATCAGGACAATGTTCGGTCCTCGGTAGTTCCCGCGGGCGGTAGGAGTAGGAGTGACGGCGCCACCGAGACTCGACAACCCGGTGATCAGGCCGGCTCCGGTGGCGGCCGAGGTGACTAAGAATTGCCGGCGATCGAGGAGGTGCGTGTTCATGTGGGGAAGAGGCCTCTGTACGAAGGTTTCACACACGGGGCACTTGAAAAGTTCCAAACGAGTGGACTTTGATCGCATTGAGCCAGCCGGTACGATGAACTTCGACGTGACACCCTGCCGAGCCTGTGGCTACTTCCCGCCCACCATGAAGCGCTTGCAGTTTCTTCTCTGTCTAGGCCTCGGCCTGGTTAGCCTCAATTTCGCCCGCGCAGCCGACCCCAAATCGGCGGCTGGCGATCAGGTCGCCGTCCTTAAATTCAAGGATTATGGCGATATCGTCCTGGAGTTTTGGCCCGACTTGGCGCCCAAAACCGTGGAGAATTTCAAAAAGCTGACCACGGATAAGTTCTATGACGGAACCAAATCCCATCGGCTCATCCCTGGTTTCATGATTCAGTTGGGCGATCCGTTGACCAAAGATGACAAGATGGAGGCTCGCTGGGGCACGGGCGATCCCGGATACAAGATTAAGGCCGAGTTCAACAAAAAGCCGCACGTCAAGGGCATCTTCTCCATGGCGCGAAGCCAGGATCCTGATTCGGCGGGCAGCCAATTTTTCATCTGTTTCGCCCCGGCGCCTAGCCTTGACGGCCAATACACGGTGTTTGGGCACGTCTTGCAGGGTATGGACGTATTGGAAAAGTTGGAGAAGGTACCGGTGGGCGGACGCCAGGGAAGTTCCCCTAAAACTCCGGTGGTCCTGGAGAGTATCACCCTCATTCCTCGGGCAGAGTTGAAGACCGCCAAGTAACTCGATTCCCTTTTTTCCCAAATTTCAATGAGTACCCCTGTCACCCCTGACGAAGTTGCGGTCATACAAACCGGCCAAGGAGCCATAGTCCTGGAATTCTGGCCGGATGTAGCTCCCAAGACCGTGGAAAATTTCAAGAAACTCGCCAAACAAGGATTCTATGACGGGACTGCGTTTCACCGCATCGTCCGAGGATTCATGGTTCAAGGAGGCGATCCGTTGACCAAGGAAGCAAGCATGGAGAGCCGCTGGGGCACCGGTGATCCCGGCTACAAGATCAAGGCAGAGTTCAACGCCAAGGCCCATCAGCGTGGTGTGATTTCAATGGCGCGCTCGTCCAATCCGGATTCCGCAGGCTGCCAGTTCTTCATTTGCCTAGGCGACGCCTCGTTTCTCGATCGCCAGTACACCGCATTCGGCCGAGTGATTCGGGGCGATGAGGTTCTGGGAAAACTAGGCGACTTGCCCACTAAGGTTGCCGGCGGTGGGGAAAAGAGCCGTCCAGTGGAGCGTCAGAATGTTGAGAGTGTTCGCATTGTGGAACGTGCCTCAATCGCTTAAGAGTCTGAAATTCGCCTGAAGAGCCAACGGCAGGGAGTCGTCGGCTTTTATAATATGGCCGTCTCGGTAGATGAGATCGCTCAGGTGTTGGCGTCGTTCGGATGTCCAGAGGATCGCTGCGTCGAGATGGCGAAGCAACTCGATAAGCGCGCCCAGCAATTGTCAGCAACCAAGGGTCGAACCTACGAGGAAGCCATCGCGCATTTGTTGCGGTTGATGGCCGGAGGTTGGGCGGCCCAAGCGTCTGATTCAGGGGAGGATCCGGCTGGACCCGAACTGAGCGAACGGTCGATTTGAGAAGGCGGCTCTCTGACTGAAATTTTCCACTCCTGATGCCTCCCGACCTCACCATCAAGCCGTGGCCGAAGTTGTCCTCGCGGGCGCTCGCCAACTACCGGATTTTCTCGTTACGGACCGATCTGAAGATCAATCCGCGCACGGGAGGCCAGCACGATTTCTTCGTCATCGACTGTCCGGACTGGGTTAATGTCGTGCCGATAACCGCGGACGGCCGACTCGTTATGGTGGAACAATATCGTCATGGATCCAATACGATCGAATTGGAGATTCCCGGAGGAGTAATGGATCCGCACGAGCGGGATCCGGTAGTGGCGGGGTTGCGGGAGTTGCGTGAAGAAACGGGCTACGATGGCGGTACTGCTCGACTGATTGGAAAGATTTTCCCCAATCCAGCCATCCAGTCGAACACCTGCCATACCTTGTTGGTGGAAAACTGTGTTCTGAAGCATGAGACCGAGTTCGACCACGCCGAGGACATTGCGGTCCGCTTGGTGCCGGTGGAGCAGATTCCTCAGTTGATGGCGTCGGGACACATCCGGCATGCGCTGGTGGTAGTGGCCTTGGCGCACTTCCTGATGCAGCGGTTGGCAGGCGCGGCCGCGATTTGGCCGCCGTTGTGAATTGGATTCGCCGATTATCAGCCCAGTGAATGGAGGCCATGGCGACGGGGTGAATCCGGCCCTCAGGTGACGGGGCAAATTGGGGGAATCGTTGACCCCCAGAAAAGGAAAAAGGCAGGCCATCGTGGCCTGCCCCTTGGCGAAAAAATCCCTGAGGGATTACTTCGATGCCTCAGCTTTGGCGGGTTTGCCTCCCTTGGCGGCGGCTTCCGCCGGGGTTTCGGCTGCCATCGGGCGCTTACCGCGCTTCTCGGTCCGAGCGGCTTCCTTGCTTTCTGCCGCCGCGGCGGCCGCTGCTTCGGCGCTTAGCTCGAGCTTCGGAGTCGTGCTCTTGACGTCCACCTTGAGAGTGCAGCGAACCTCGGGATGGAGACGAAATTCGACATCGTGTTCGCCGAGTGTGTGGATGGGTTTCTCAAGATGGATCTTTCGTTTGTCCAGCGACACGTCAAGTTGGGTCTTGAGGGCATCGGCAATCGTGCCCGTCGTGACCGAACCGAACATCTTACCGTCTTCCCCGGTCTTGACCAGCAGGGTGAGGGTGAACTTGTTGAGGCTCTTCGCGAGTTCGCTCATAGAATTGAGCTCGAGTGACTCGCGATCGGACCGGCGTTTCTTGAGGTTTTCGATCCACTTCCGGTTGCCCTGAGTGACCGGAACGGCGAGTCCGCCAGGGATGAGAAAGTTTCGGGCGTACCCAGCGGTGACGCTGACGTGGTCAGATTCGGCGCCCAGGCCCACCACGTTCTTGATGAGGATTACTTCGGTTTTCGACATAAACTGACGGGTTAACGGAGGAGTGTAGGAAAAGTGTTCAGAACGGGACATCATCTTCTTCCGGCGGCGGAGCGTCGGAGGTGGAAGGCTCCGCCGGACTGGCGGGCCGAGCTGGCGGACGGCTAGGAGGCGAAGAAGGAGTTCCTCCACCCGCTCCAGATTCCGCTCGCCCACCGATAAACTGGAAGCTCTCCAAGACAACTTTGAGGGCTGAGCGTTTCTGACCCGTGGTCTTGTCGTCCCACTGGTCAAGTCGGAGCCGGCCTTCGATGAAGATCGGGTTACCTTTGCGAAGGTATTGGGCGATGACTTCGGCTTGCTTGCCCCAGGCATCCACATCAAGGAAGGTTACCTCTTCCTTCGATTCGCCGCTTTCGGTCTTGTACGATCGATTGACCGCCAAACCCAGGCCCGCAACCGCGGTACCCTTGGGGGTGTAGCGCAATTCTGGGTCCCGGGTGAGGTTTCCCAGAAGGATTACCTTGTTGTAGCTGGCCATGGCAGGGGAGCGGCAAAACCGCGGACGCGTTAGGCCACCGCAGGGGCGGGGACGTAAGCGGGAGTGTTTTTCGGAACGATATTGAATTGCACGCGATAAACTTCAGATTCGTGGGCAAATTTGGCCGGTAAGCCGACCATAACGATCGTTGTCGCCTCAAAGGTGACATTCACGAAATGGCCGCCCGTAACCTTCTTGTCGGTAACCCGGGCGAAAGCCTTCTTTTCCAGTTTCTGGACGGTATCGACCTTGGCCCCGGCTTCCGTGAGGAGAGCCTTGACCTTATCAATCGCCTCATTGAGACCCTCTTCGCGACCGGCGAGATCGAGGATGAATAGACCTTCGTAGCGTTTCACTTCGTATTCCTTTGTGCGTTCGTTGATTCATCGGGACCGAGCGGTGCTGAACCGTTAAATCGGTTCATCGCCACCCCAACCCCTTCGGTCGCCCAGCATTCCACCTGCTGGGCAGCCCTCTGCAAAATTTGCTGCCAGACCGGCTGCTCGGCCGGACTAATCTCACCGAGCACATGCCCGGCAATATCACGCCGCCCCTGGTCCGGACGCGCAATCCCTACTTTTAACCGGGGATAGCCCCGGCTGCCTAGAACTTGCTCCACCGATTCGAGTCCGTGGTGCCCGCCCGCGCTGCCTTCCGGCCGCAAACGCAGTGATCCCAAGGGCAGATCCGCGTCGTCTACCAGCACGAGTAGGTTTTCTGGGGTAATCTTAAAATAAGACGCCACCAGGCCCACCGCCTTGCCGCTGGCATTCATAAACGTCTGGGGGCGGCACAAGACCACCCGTCGACCCGCGAACCGGCTTTCAGCTACTTCGGCATAGAACTTTTTTTCGATCCGCCACGCAGTCTGCCAGCGCTGAGCCAACAAATCGGCCAGCATGAAACCGGCGTTGTGGCGAGTGTTCCGGTATTCCGACCCCGGATTTCCCAATCCGATGATGAGTGCCAGGCCATTCATCCCGGAAAGAGAAGCGGCGGGACCCGGCTACTCCGGAACCCGCCGCGCAAAGTTTATTTCTTCTTCTCAGCCGCTTTTTCAGCGGGCTTTCCGGCCGTTGCTCCCTCGTCCTTCTTCTCTTTGAGCATTTCCGGCTGTTTGGCGCCCTCGGCGGCACCCGCCACGGGTTCGGCAGCGGCCTCGGTGATCGGCGCGGCCACGGCGAATACGGGGATCTTCTTGTCGCCAAGCAGTTCCACTCCTTCGGGTGCCGTAATTTCGCCGATGTGAAGCGTCTGGCCCACCTTCATGTTCGATACGTCCACATTGATCTGCTCGGGCAGATCCTTGGGGAGACAGCGAACGCGCAGACGGAATCGAACGTGTTCCAGCGTACCGGCGCTGTTTTTGACGCCGTCCGGGATACCTACGGCTTCGACGGGGACATCGATGCTCACCATTTCGTCTGGTTTCACTTCATGGAAGTCGACATGCAGGATGTCGCCGGAGAGAGGGTGATGTTGCACGTCTTGAACCAGAGCGAGACGAACGGCCTTCGCCTCGTCGTGAATGGCCAGATCAACCAGAATGATCTCGGTGTGAGCCAAGTGGACCAAGGCATCGAATTCCTTGGAATCGATCTCGAGAATCTGGGGGGGATTGTGCCGGCCGTAGATGATTGCCGGAATTCGCCCAGTGCTCCGGACTTTCCGGGAGCCTTTGCGGCGGGTTGACGTGCGCGGATGCGCGCTGAGAGCGAGTGATTTCATGTCCAAGTCGTATCTGCCGGCGACCAGATTAGCTGGTTCGCCCGCCCTTAAACTCAAACAGTGACGTGACACTGGAGTTGTGGTGAATGCGTTTGATCGCTTCGCCCAACAACGATGCCACGGACAATGTTGTGATGTTTACCCCGGGATAGACGGGGCGGCGGACAGTATCGGTCGTGATTAATTCGTCAATCGGAGAATTCTTGATCCGGTTAATTCCCAGCTCTGTGAGCAGTGCATGGGAGACGCACGCGATGATCTTTTCCGCGCCCTTGGATTTCAACATCGTGGCCGCGCTTGTGAGCGTGCCCGCGGTCTCAGTTAGGTCGTCCACCAACAGCACATTTCGACCCGCAATATCACCAATAACCGCCGTGGCTTCGGTTTCAGTCGGACTCTTGCGGCGCTTGGCTACAATCGCGAGTTCGGCATCCAATCGCTGGGCGTAGGCGTACGCCATTTTGATCCCGCCGACGTCCGGACTCACCACCACGAGGTTCTCCAGATTCTTCTTGAGTAAATACTCGTAAATCACCGGCGCGGCGTAGAGATGATCCACCGGAATGTCGAAAAATCCCTGAATCTGCTGGGCGTGCAGATCCATAGTGAGCACGCGATTGGCCCCCGCCGCCACCAATAGGTTGGCCACTAACTTGGCGGTGATCGCCACGCGGGGCTGGTCTTTGCGATCCTGGCGCGCATAACCATAAAACGGCATCACAGCCGTAATCCGGCTGGCACTCGCCCGGCGGAGGGCGTCCATCATGATGAACATCTCCATCAAATGCTGGTTCGCCGGCGGACTGGTCGACTGGATAATGAAGACGTCCTGACCGCGGACGTTCTCTTCAATTTTCACAAACGTTTCGCCATCGGGAAACGTGCTGACCGTACATTGGCCAAGAGGGACCTGGATGGCATCGCACATGGACTGGGCCAGAGCGATGTTGGCCGTACCGGAGAAGATCTTCACACGCGGGAATTCTGCCGAAAGAGTAAGCGGAAATAGGCAACCCCCACCGTTTCCGGTGGTCGTGGTGCCAGGTCACAGGACGGTAACAATCGACCTCGGAGCGGCAAGGCTCTTTTGGTGACATTGCGCCCGGTACCCTGCCCTGAGTCCGCTCGGTTCATTTCCAAAGAGCGTCTTCCAAGGCGGTCGACGTCAGCTGTTCCGCACTCGCCCGCCCGGCCCAGCCCACAGCTCGAAAGACAAGCAGGCGAAACCAGGGATCGTCCAAGGTCCAGAAGTAATGCCCGGGAATACTCCCAAAGACCCGGCCGGATCCGCGTTCACAGGTCCAAATCAACGGCACGGAAGTTCCGTCGACTTGGGCGCTGGCTAGGATCTCAACCCCAGCGGGATCCCCCACAAGTGGCCAGTAAGGTTCATCGAGAAAGCTGAGTCGTTCCGGCAACCCCCGCAGCAGCGGATGTTCGCGCTGTTCGAACTTTAGCTCAAACGGCATGTGCCGGTAGCCCGTTCGTCCGGGTTGGGCCGCCAAGCCGATTCGTTGCGCCAGGCGCTCGGGTTCCTGGTCGGCAATGACCGCAGAATGGAGCAATACCAGACCACCGCCCCGCTGCTGGTAGGCGTCGAGTTCCGCCAGACGGGTCGCCGACCAATCATGATTCCAGTAATAAAACACCAGAACGTCGGCCTCTCTGAACTGGTCAATACTGGGCCATTCCCAGGCTTTCTCGACGACCGCGTTCGAGGCCGCCAGACGCATCAGCCGAAGCCACTTCTCCTGCCAGGCCGGGTAGTCGTGCTGGCCCGGTCCGTGATCCTGTTGGGAGGCCACCAGCACCAGTCGAAGGGCTTTGGGAGCTTGCGGAGCCGTTGAACCCGTGGTGCGCACTGATTCCAGATCGGCCCGGCTTCGGCGGGGTGGTTCGTGCAGCAAAAACGTCAGGAGATCCCGCACTTCGGTGTGCTTGAGCCCGTCGAGCAGCCCGGTGGGCATCAGGCTGTGGCCAGTCGGATGAAGATTCTTGAGGTCCGCACGGTTCACCGTCGTCTCCCTCCCTGCGGCATCGAACAAGTGCACCGTGTTTATTCCTTGGCTTCTTAGGAAGCCCACAACGAGATCTCCGTTCGTCAGTTCTGCCTGATAGGTGACGTAATCCGGATGGAGTGTCGCGTCCGGGTCGACAATGTCCCGGCGGACACTGGCGGGATCGCGGTGGATCAGGTTACTCAGATCGGGACCGGCCAATCCACCTTCACCGCGGAGTCGGTGGCACTTGGCGCAGAGCTGACGGTTGACGAACAGATCGCGACCGGTTTCCCAATCACCGTCGGGTTTGGGGGCCGGACGGCTGTCGGTGCCGGAGGAAGAACGAGCGGACGGTGCCCAAGCGGGTCTAAACCACGAAAGAGGTGGCGTAAATACGTTCGTCCGAGGGGGATTAAGAGCTGCCAAACCAGGCTGGGTCCAGCCATCGAACCAGGCTCTGGCCTCTACGGTGAGTTCGACTTGGGCGTTTCTGCCGGGTCCGTCGGCATCCAACACTTTCACTTCCCAGGTGAGATCACTACTGCCGGAATCCCATCCCGGAATCCTCCAAGCAAATTGGGTATTTCCTTCCGGAAGAATGGCCCGGGTTTCCAGAAAAAAGCGGCGGCCGTCGCGCCTCCTTTCGAAGAGGGAGTGGGCGAAGGAATTCCGCACCAATTGTTGCGTCACCTTCCCGTCTGGGTGCGGGTACCAGATTTGGGAGTAAACCGTCCTCGGGTCTGCTGCTTTTCGATCGAAGTTCCGGGCCAGACACCCCGAAAGGTCATACTCGATTTCGGCGACGTATAATGGGCCGTTTCGGGATTCGAGACCAATCCCCGAGAGCGTTAACGCATAGGTCACCGCCAAGGCGTGCGGGTCGGTGGTCAGAACTAGGGTGCGGTTGGAATCTTCCAAGCGTCGGGCCTGAATCCGTAGTTGACCGCTCGGGGCAGCGTCTTGTTGTTGGACGACTTCGTAAGGCGGCTTAAGCGTCTCCCCATGGCTTCCGGCACGCACATACTCCCCAAATTCAATACTTGAGTTCCTTTGGGGCCGCCGCTCAGTCGCAGATTCATCGGATCCGGATGGCTCTCGTGGCCGTTGATCGTCGCTTAAGACCGTGGAGGCCAGCGGTCGATCAAAGCTCACCCGCACCTCGGTTGAACTCGCCGCCCAGGCAATTACTGGCTGCGGGGCGTTGGTGTCCGTATAGGAAATCTGAAAAATGCGACCCTCCCCCTGTGGCCCAGTGCCCCAGTCGGGTTCGCCGCTATGGCTGGCGACATACAGGTTGCCCTGCGGTGAAATCGCGAGATCGACGGTCAGCACGGAAAGCTGGGCAATGGGAAAACTCTTTCCGACATACCCATGCGGTGTTTTGACCAACCGGACGCGCCAGATTTTACCCCGCGACTCCCCGGCCACGAAGGCATCCCCCGACCACCAGCTCGGACCAAACAGTCCTTGGGCCGGTCCAGCAGGAAGCGGTACGCCCCCCGAGGCAGGTGGATCCAACGCGGTTCGCGGCTCATTAAACACCAAGCCGCAGGTGCTCTGGTGTTGCGGCCCAAAGCTGACCACGGGCGGTTCGCTGAGCAGATCCGGCAACCAAAGTTCATGGCGCGGTGGAAAGCCGTAGTTGCGTCCGTCGACGATGTGATTGAGTTCATCCAGTGGATTTCCGTTGGGCAGCCAGGTTTCTCCCTCCTGATCTGTATTGAAGAGGTCCCCCTCCCGGTTGAAGGCCAAAGCAACCGGAACTCGCAATCCAGTGGCGAACGTCGTCCGTCGGCCTGTTCGCGGGTCGAATTTCTGAATCGTTCCCCGGGGTGACTCCAGATCGTAGAGGGAGAAAGTATCCTGGGTCGGGTCGGTTCCCCGAGACTCATACCAGCGGCCTTTCCACTTTAACCAAGCGATTTCCTCCGGTTGAAGACTCGCCCGCTGACGGAGTCGGTAAGCGTTGGAGTAGTCAGCGACTAGGAGGCCGAAATAAACATTTCCCTCAGCGTCCAAGGTCACCGCCGTGGCGTCGACACCCCTTGAGCCGACATCGGTCGCGGGCCAGCCTGAGGCGATCACCTGCTCTTGATCGGCCCGCCCGTCGCCGTTCGTGTCGCGCAGCCGGGAGACTTTCCCCTTCGACGAGACATAAAGTCCGTGGGTGGTCCAAGCCATGCCCACTGGGACGCTCAGCGTCGGTTGATCCCAGAACGGCTCCGCCTGATCTTCGAGTCCATCGCCGTTGGTATCCCGCAGGCACCAGACCTTCCCGTCATAACCCAGGGATGTCAGGGACCCATCCGGGGCAAACCGCAGATTATTTTGATTGCTCAAACGGATGGGAAGTTCCCGGACGGTGAACCCAGGGACCAGCATTCGGACCGCGGGTACGGGAGTGTTGGCGGCGTGGCCGAAGTGGAAGACCGCCGCCAGCCCCAATAGCCAGGCCATCAGCCCTCCCGGAAAGTGCGAGGTCATTCGTCAGAACTAGTCGGATTTGCTGGCGTCGTCTAGCTGGGACCCGTCGCCCTGGAAAGGAATGGCCGCTGACTTTCGAGAAAGCAGGATGACACGAGTGGAGTAAGCCTTCCGGGTTTGTTACGGCGTTTTCCAATTTCCGCGCGGTGCCCCTGACATTGCTCTTGTCTAGCCCCGAACACTTTTGTCTGATTTCTCTCGGGCAAATTGCCTGCGCATGAAATTAATGGCTGCTCTTAATCAGTCCGTATTGGCCCTTATTCTAGGAGTTGCCGCGGGAAGTGCGGCCCGAGCGGAGTTTACCGACACCTTTAGTTCGGGAACCGACGCCGGGTGGACGCACTACGACCCACTCGGGGGTTTCGGCGCGCCGGTATCCTACAGTTTTCCCGCGGGAGGCTATCGAATTTCACCGGCCGGCTCGCCGTTGCCCGGCTTGATCGGACCGGGTCGAGGGGGTTCCTTTCGCACGGACTGCACGGTGTCCGATTTTATCCTCTCATACGATTTGGTGGCTTGGGGGACGACCCCGTCTTTTGCTGGTGCCTTTGCCCGGGTCAGCAGTCCGGGCTTGGCCACCACTCAGGGCTATGCCTTGGGATTCGATTTCTCCTTCAACTCGCTCTTCATCAGTCGCGTCCGGAGTGAAAATGTCGAAGCCGTGGTGGCCGAAACGTTGGTCGGACCATTGGATCCCAGTCATCAATATCGGCTCACCTATTCCGGCGGCGGCGCAAATTTAGCGGGCTCTTTGCAGGACCTGACGACTGGGACAGTGCTGGCGACGGTAGCCGGTACTGACACGGCTTTTGCCTCTGGAATTGTCGGATTAGGTGTCGTCGTGCAATCCACCGCGATGGGTGTCGGTGCGACGGCCACGTTTGATAATTTCTCGGTGACCGTTCCGGAGCCTTCCACCTGGGCGTTGTTGGTCACCGGCCTGGTGGGATTCGGTTGGATTACGAGGCGGCGGATCCGTTGACGCGTGCCGGAGGGTGCGACTTGGGGGCCTTCCCGATGCCGATCGGGACCAAAACATCCTCTTTACAGGAGGACGTGCGTTCCCATTCTCCCGGGGCATGTCGGTAGTGACGGATCGGACCTCAGGGGAATCAGCGACCCTTCAAGCAGGAAGCTCCCACCCTAACAGACCCTATCCGAGGCTGGATGAGGCGATCACGCGTTCCCAAGCGTATCTTCTCTCCGAACAAAAGCCTGCAGGATACTGGGTCGGCGAATTGATCGTGGACGTCACTCTCGTGGCGGACATGGTCGCGTTCTATCATTGGTGGGGTAAAGTGAACCTCGAGTGGGAACGCCGGGCCATCAACCACATTTTTGGGAAACAGCTCTCCGGCGGCGGCTGGAATATTTATCCCAACGGGCCGGCGGAAGTGAACGCCACGATCAAGGCCTACTTCGCCCTAAAGTTGGCGGGCGTGCCGGCCACCGATCCGCGGATGCTCAAGGCCCGCGAAACGGCCTACGCTCTGGGTGGCGTGCCGAGGATGAACACCTTTTCCAAGTTGTACCTGGCCCTACTGGGATTGGTCGGCTGGGACCAAGTGCCCACCATTCCGTGTGAGGTTCTGCTCATCGGTAAATGGTTCCATGTGAACTTCTGGGACATGAGCAATTGGTCCCGCGCCATGCTCATCCCACTGGCGATCATTAACCATTTTCGACCCACCCGCCCCCTCAAGAGCGGCGTCAATCTCGACGAGCTCTATCCGGCCGGGAAATGGGAGCTGAATGAATCGCTTCGGCCACGGTACTTCGATTTCAGCCTGCGCAACGGTTTTCTCTGGCTCGATCGATTGCACAAGATCGCTGAATGGGTGGCTCGCCGCCGGCTTCATCCCTTCCGTCAGCGAGCCCTCAAGCGCGCCGAGCAGTGGATGCTAGAACGTTTTGAAGGCAGTGACGGTCTCGCAGCGATCTTTCCGGCGATCCTCAATTCACTGATCGCCTTGAAGGCACTGGGATATCCCGATGACCATCCGCAGGTCATCCGAGCCCATGGCGAACTCCTCAAGTTGATGCATCACGAGCCGGATTCCGTCCGGATCGAACCGTGTCTTTCGCCCGTTTGGGACACCGCCATCGTCGAGATCTGCCTCCGGGAATCCGGTGTGCCGGCCGACCATCCGAAAGTCAAAGGCGCGGCTAGCTGGATGATGGAGAAGGAAATCCGTTTCCGGGGCGACTGGTATCACAAGAACCCGGTGGAGGTAGAGCCTTCTGGCTGGGTGTTCGAGTTCGACAACAAATGGAATCCGGACGTGGATGACACGGCCATGGTGTTGCTCGCGTTGCGGGCCATTCCGACCGACGATCGAGCGCGGCGCGACGCGTGTTTTGAGCGCGGTATGAAATGGTTGCTGGCCTTCCAGTGTCGGGACGGTGGTTGGGCGGCGTTCGACAAGGATTGTACTAACTCAATTCTTGAGAAGGTTCCGTTTGCCGATCACAACGCAATGTTGGATCCCGAATGCGCCGACATCACCGCCCGAATCCTGGAGTTGCTCGGGTACGAGGGCTACACCCTGGATCATCCACAGGTGAAGGAGGGCATGCGTTTCCTGATGAAGACCCAGGAGAAGGACGGTTCCTGGTTCGGCCGATGGGGCGTCAATTACATTTATGGGACCTGGCAGGTCTTACGCGGAGTCAAAGCCATGCGGGTCGACATGGATCAACCGTGGCTGAAAAGGGCCCGGGAATGGCTGACGTCCGTGCAACTGCCGGATGGCGGCTGGGGGGAGCGCTGTAATACGTACGATGATCCGATCTTCAAGGGCATTGGGCCGAGCACCGCTTCGCAAACCGCTTGGGCACTGATGGGCTTGTGTGCCTTTTGTGATCCCGATGATCCGGCCGTGCGGCGAGGGATTGAGTACCTGATTCAAACGCAAAACAAAGACGGTTCGTGGACCGAGGATGAGATTACCGGCACCGGATTTCCGCAGGTGTTCTACCTCAAGTACGACATGTACCGGAATGCCTGGCCGCTTCTGGCCCTGGCCACTTATCGGAAGCTGCTCCGAGGGGGCAAACCCGGTGACGTTCGACTGTAGCCCAACCATTCAAGGGCTTTGGACCGCCCAGATTTCCGAGAATCCCAGGTGAGTCGGAATCAGGTACTGTGGATGGCTTCTGGACGCTCCCAAGTTATTTTCGAGCGGCCGCGTGACGAGGGCGGTCGTTCGGGAGGCTTGTGACTGCAGTCAATCCGACGCGGTTCTACGTGACGCCACCCATCAGACGGCGGACGGGACGGGAGCAGAGCAGCAGAACCAGTCCAGCGCCGCCGGCGATCAGTGTGACGTGAAGGAATTGGGCGGGCATGCCAGCCGCATTGGTTCCGCTGACCTGGCCGGCGAGCAATCCCGCCAACAGATTTCCCAAGGCCGCCGCGAGAAACCAGACCCCCATCATTTGTCCGGCCAATCGGGCCGGAGCGAGTTTAGTCACGGAGCTGAGTCCGACCGGGCTCAACAGGAGTTCGCCGACCACGTGGAGCAGGTAGGTAAAGCAGAGCCAGGTCGGCCAGACCGTTCCATTCGCCAGAGCACGTTTTGCTCCGAAGATGAGCACGAAAAACCCTGCGGCGAGCAAGAGGAGGCCCCAGGCGAGTTTGACCACGAGCGACGGATTGCGGCCCTGGCGAGCGAGGCGCAACCAAACCGTAGCCACGACTGGTGCCAATAGGATTACAAAAACCGCCGGCAATGATTGGAACCAGCCGGCTGGAATTTCAAAGCCATTGATCTTTCGGTCCGTATAACGTTCCGCGAACAGATTTAGGGAGGATCCAGCTTGTTCGTATCCGCTCCAGAACAAGGCCGCGGCCAGGAAGAGAATCGCAATCACCGCCAGTCGGCCTTTTTGCACGTGCTCGAGACCCGCGAAAAGGAAGGCCCAGAGGAAATAGGCCACTGCCAGACCAACGATCACGGCGGTGGTTCGTTGCGCGAGCCGAACTGGGTTGAGCGTAACCACGCCCATTAAGGAGAGCACCGTAAGGCCGAGGAGTAGACTTAGCCCGATTCCCAGTCCGAGCCACGCTTTCCAAGGTGACCCGGGATGGTGTGGCACGACCAATCCAGCGGTGCCCAGATGATGTCGGGTAAGCCGAAACTGGATGAGCCCGGCGATCATTCCGACGCCGGCGGCGGCAAATCCATAGTGCCAGTTCAGTTTCTCTCCCAGCGCACTGCAAATCAGTGGGCCCAGGGCGGCCCCCAAATTAATGCCCATATAAAAGAGCGTGAACCCCGAGTCCCGGCGGGCGCCGCCTTCCGGATAAAGCTGGCCGACGAGGGTGCTTATGTTGGGTTTAAGCAAGCCGGTTCCTAAGACGACCAGGAGCAAGCCGACGAAGAAGAAGGAAACCCGGGGTACGGCGAGAGTAAAATGACCGGCGGCAATTAGGCATCCACCGGCCCAAACCGCGCGCTGACCGCCGAGCAGACGATCCGCAATCCAGCCCCCGGGAAGCGCCGCCAGGTAGACCCCAGCCGTGTAGAGTCCATAAATGGCGGTCGCGACTTCATCGGAGAAGCCGAGTCCACCCCGGGCGACGGAATCGACCATGAAGAGTACGAGCAACGCTCGCATCCCATAGTAGCTCAACCGCTCCCACATCTCGGTGAAGAACAGCGTGTAAATTCCGCGCGGATGACGCTCGGGCATACCCTCCATGGGCGATCAGCCTACCGCTCGTCTCCGGACCTGTCCCGCGCGAACCCCCCGTGCAACCTTTTGTCGCATATGGGACAAGAGGTTGCACCCTGCCGCTAGGAATGAGTTCGCCCGGCAGGATCTAGAAACGGGTTACCCAAAAGTTGTCGGGCTCAACGGGAGGCGTTCAATTTGGCGGTCGCCTGGGCAGCGTCCCGCTCGGCTTCGAGCAACGGCTTGCCTTTACCCATGCCGGGACGGAGGTGGCCAACCGCAGTAAGCCAAGGATCCTTGAGCGCATTCTGGCGCTGCTGAACTAGAGTCAGCACTTCGGTGCCGCGCGGTGAGGATTGAAGGAGGAGTTCCGGTCCTTCTGCCGCAAGAAGGGGCTCGGGGGCGCCCAGGGCTCGGAGAATTTCCCGGGCGATTAACCAGTGACCCTGGGGATTCGCATGCACGCCGTCACTGGCGAGGATGAATTTGGGATCGGTCCGGCGCTTCTCCGCGAGGAACTGGTTCATGGGCCCGTGAGTGTCAATGACCTCCCAGCCTTGGACGCGTTGGGAGAGCAACCACTCCGAGTAGTGATCCAGCACCGCGTTGTAGCCTTCGTAGGGGGACGGATATTCCGAACGACCGGCCGGCAGGGTGCGTCCAGTCAGCGGTAGGGGATCAAACACGGGCGGGGTGACGTGAATTACCCGAACGCCGACGTGGGCCGCCTGCTCGCGGAGTCTCCGGATACCCTGCCGGAACTTCTGAAACCGCTCTTCCCCGAACGGATAATAAATGCCGTCGTTCATGCCGTAACAGGCGATGATGAGGTCCGGCTTGGTCTTCTCGAGCACCCGTTCCAGGCGCTCCAGTAGGCCGGGGCGAGGGAAGGAACCGCCCGCATGACCGGGTTCTGACAAACCGGATACCGTTTCGCTAGGCAGGCCGAGGTTGAGGAACTGAACCGGTGACTCGGGGAAGTTCAAGTGCAGCCAGGCTTCGACCAGTTCGACCCAGCCACCCGCATAGGTGATGCTGTCGCCCAGCACCACAACTCGGCGCGCCGTCACGAAATCTCGGGCACCCGGAGCCGGGACCGCTGTGGTTTGGACCGGAATTAGGCGAATCTGGCGAATATCCATGACCGCTCCACCCTGTTTGCGCTGAGGCTTGATGGCCAAAGTATGCTGACCGCCGGCGGCCAGGGTGACGCGACCCACTTGGCGCGGGATGAAGTTCTGGAAATGGCCGGTTTCCTCGACTACGAAGGGTAGACGAGTCGCTCCGATCTCGACAGTGACGTCGCTTCCACCATTGCCCGTGCCACAGCCCTGCCAAACCTGGACATCGAATGTACCCGGTTGAGATACCGTGAAGTTCCAGTCTGCCCAATCGGCGGGATTCACCCAGTAACCGAGGCAGTTCTTATTGGTGGCTGGCTCGTAGCGCATCAGGACGCTGTGGGTGGTGGCGTCCCGCGAGGCTAAGGTAGTCACCCCGTCGGCGGATTGACCGACAGGGTTGCCTTCGGGGGCCGGAAGCAGGGCCACCCTTTGGAGGTTGAGCGAGGAGGAACCCGCGGTCGAACGGGCGACGCGGAGGGTAAATGGGTCGGTTTTAGATAAATAAATACGGGTGACCAAAGCATTCGTGTAACGATCGATGCTACCGGTGGCGGGGGGAGCCATTTTGAACGTCTGGCCGGCGAGTTCGAATTGAAGTTCCGCACCCGACCCCGCCGAGGCATAGGTCACCTCGAGATCGTACCGTCCCCACCGAGTCGGTTTGAAATTCCACTGTGCGGATTCCCCTCCGGAGACTTCCAGGTGCGGCACACGGTCGGAAATGAGTTTGGCGGTTGACTCTCCCCCCTGCGCCGCGGCGGCGGGAAACGTGATACGACCGTCGGGCGCTTGAACGGGTGCAAGATCCGCCCCGAGGGTGCTGAGTTGGGCGAAAACCAGGATCAGGCCGAGGCGAAGCGGTCGAACGTGCGGGAAATTCACCGGAGCACCTTGGAGTCAAAGGCGCCCGGAGAAAAGCCCCGAGCGAAGCCGAGGCGCTCGGGAGTGCTTCAATCTCCCACCGTACCATCACGCACCGATCTCCAACAAACGCAAATCATCGCACGTAGCTGGCTCCCGAACCTTTTGAAATCGTCCTGGCTTTGCATCGGCCCGGCAGAACCGTTCCGGAAAACTGAGCGGACGCAGCGTCCGAATTGAAATGGCATTTTCGGTGCTGGCGAGCAGCGAAGTTTCCGCTGATTGTATGAACGTGAACCCGATCAGCAGAGTGCGAAACCCTGCAGCGACGCGGACTCAGGCCATGGCGATCACCGATCCTCAATGGTGGTTGTTGCGGGGAGCTCTGCTGTCAACCCTCCTGCTGGCTCCGATCGAAGGGATCGCCCAGCAACTGCGTCCCCGAGAATTTCGGCCCGGCAGCCTGCATCAGATCGAACAGTTGCCGGCCAGTCGGTTGCGTACACAGATTAACGCGCTGCCGAGCCCGGCCCGCCAACGGTCCCTTCAGTGGCTCCAGAGTTTTCACTTCACCGAAGATGACTTGCCTGCCCTCCACGTGGACACCGGTGGTGGCATCTATTTTGTCTGCCCGGCCGTTGCCGCCCCAGCAGTCGCTCCGGCGGCAACGCCCGACGTGGCGGAGGCTTCCGTGCCCATCACGCCATTTCCGTCCCACCTTGTTTTCCAGAGCCGTCCCGGGGCGCCAAATACTCTGTTTCTCAATTTCTCCGGCGAAAGAATCTCCGGCACGGAATGGAATACGGATCTCGGACGACCAGTGATCTTGGCCGAGCCTTACAGCACTGATTTCGACCTAAGTACTTTCAATGACAGCGAGCAGGCGGCCATTAAGCGAATCTGGCAACGGGTCGCGGAGGATTACGCACCTTTTAACATTAATGTTACCACGCAACGTCCGACGACCTTCACCACGCGCACAGCTCACGCCCTGATTACCCGCTCCACCGACGCGTCCGGAGAGCCAAATCCGGCTTCAAATGCGGGTGGAGTCGCTTATGTAAACGTGTTTGGCACCCTCTCGTTCGGCAAATATCGTCCTGGGTGGGTCTACGCTGACAACTTGGCCAATGACGAATCTTACATTAGTGAGGCGGCTTCGCATGAGATTGGACACAACCTCGGGCTGAGTCACGATGGTGCGACCGATGGTAGTGAATATTATAGTGGCCATGGGAATGGTGATAGCTCTTGGGGCGCAATTATGGGTAATAGCTACGACCGCAATGTCAGTCAGTGGTCGAAGGGGGAATATCGCTCATCCAACAATACCCAGGACGATTTAGCAACACTCGCAGGCAAGGTGACCTACCGCAACGATGACCACGGAAACACGGCCGCTAATGCCACTGCGTTAGTGCTCACGGGGGGAACCCAAATTGAGTCGACGACCCCGGAAACTGATCCTACCAACCTTAACCCTGCAAATAAGGGTGTGCTCGGGCGAAACACTGATTTCGACATGTTTTCGTTCGTCACCGGAGCGGGCCCAATTCAGCTTTCGGTCAATCCATGGATTATGCCGTTAGGGGGCACGCACGGTGGGAATCTGGATGTGCTGCTCGAGTTACGAAATACCGCAGGTACACTTTTGCTCACGAATAATTCCGCCAGTCGAACGATTGCCCTGCTCGAAACTAATCTTCCGGCCGGGCGCTATTATCTGACAGTCCGAAACTCAGGCGCGGGAAATCCGCTCGGCGCTTTCCCAACCGGTTACACGAGCTACGGGAGCATCGGACAATATTTCATAAACGGCAGCGTCACCGCGGCGACCGGCTTAATAATTCCACCGCTTGCCGAATTGCTGGCCGGCGATTTGACCACAGCGGGGCAGACTGCGCTTTTATTCACCGTCACTTACGCCGACGATATCGCGGTTGATGTGGCCACTCTGGATTCCCAAGACATCCGCGTGACTGGGCCGAACAATTTCGACCGACTGGCTCAATTCATGGGCGTGGAGCCGGCTGTCAGTGGTTCGACATTAGTAGCCACATACTCATTGGCGCCGCCGGATGGTCTGTTGTGGAGTTCGGCAGACAACGGTACCTATACCGTCGGGATACGAGCCAATGCAGTGGCGGATACGGCGGGCGCCAAGGTCCCGGAGGGTCCGCTCGGACGCTTCGAGGTGACCGTGCCGAAAGCCCTTTATCTGGCAAATATGGATGAGAGTCCCGGTTGGAGACTCGATTCCCAATGGGCCTATGGTGCTCCACGATATCCCACCGGTGGCCCTACCAATGGTTTTACCGGATCTAAAATCATCGGCTATAATTTGGGAGGTAACTACGGGGTCCGGCTAAGCAACCGCTACGCCGTCACCCCCGTCATCGATTGCTCCTCCGTTTCCTCGGTGAGCTTGCGGTTTAAGCGGTGGCTGCGAGTTCACTCCACCGACACGGTCACGATCCAAGTGTCCACCAATGGGACCACTTGGGCTCAAGTTTGGTCTCCTAAGGGAGGTGTTTCCGATACCAGTTGGCAAGAAGTGCAATATCCGCTGCCCGACGGTGTGCCCGGCAGCGCGACAGTACGAATCCGCTGGGGACTTGCCTCAGGAGCGGATTCGAATGTCGATATCGGCTGGAATATTGATGACGTTGAAGTCATTGGGGCCGGCTTCCTGGATACGAAGCCTCCCGCGGCTCAGCTTTCAGTGGCCGACCTTACCGTTCGAGGTTCGCCGAGCCATTCGTGCAGTGTCACCTACACCGATGAAACGTCGGTGCGACTCAGCAGCCTGGACTCGACTGACCTGCGAGTGACTGGTCCTAACGGCTACTCCCAATTAATCCCTTTCGAAGGAGCCGATCTGCCTTTGGATGGTTCGCCGATCACCGCATCTTACTCGATTCCGGCTCCAGGGACCTCTTGGAACCCGGGCGATAATGGCACCTACATCATTACTTTGGTGGGCGAGGCAGTCGAGGACACCCTGAGTTTTACGACGCCAGAAACGGTTCTGGGAAGTTTTCAGGTTGCCATTCCCTTGGCTGAACCGGGTGTTCTGGAAGTGACACCCGTGGAGGGATGGAGCGCTGTAGGCCCTCAGGGCGGCCCCTTCGTCCCGTCGACGAAGGAGTATTCCTTGGCCAATCGGGGAGGATCCGCCCTCACGTGGACGGCGGAGACTCAATTCGACTGGATCGCTCTTTTCGCCGCTCAAGGCACCTTGGATCCCGGGCAAAGCGTGCCGATCGCAGTCTCCCTTCAAGCCAACGCGACCACACTGACCGCAGGATCGTTCGCGGGTTGGGTCAGTTTCGTCAACGCCACCAGCGGTTTGGGTAATAGCCGACGCAACCTCGATCTGAATGTGCTCGGGGCGCAAAACTTCCAACTAAGGATCAATCTCAACGAGCCCTCTTGGGGAAACGTGATGCCAAGCGGGGGCGATTTTCCCGCGGATTCTTCAGTCAAACTGCAGGCGGTGCCGGCGCTCTATTTTCGTTTCCGGCAGTGGGATGGTGATGCCTCGGGAGCCAGCAATCCTCTGACGTTAGTGGTCTCCAAGGACCTGGCCGTTCTCGCGGTCTTTGAAGAAATTCTCACGACTCAGCATCCGACCCCGCATTGGTGGCTGGCGGCTCAGGGTTATACTCAGGATTTCGAAATGGCGGTCGATCTGATCGGGGCCAATGATCTGCCGGTGTGGCAGTCCTACGTGGCGGGTCTCAACCCCAACGATCCGGCTAGCCGATTGGTTCTGACCAGTGCGTCAAGTGCCGACGATTCGAATGTCGTGCTGAGTTGGACCACCGTGAGTGGAAAGACCTATACGTTGCGATCAAGTCTGAGTGTGTCCGGCGCCTTCACCCCCGTGCTGGGTGCGGTGGATATGCCCTCAACGACCCGTAGTATGGCGCTTCCGGTCGCCCCCGGTTCGCTCGCTACCTATTACCGAATTGAAGTGAAGTAAGATTAGATTGATCTCGTTTCGGACTTTGGAAAGTGACGTCCGGCTTAGGCGGCGCTTAGCAGACGACGTCAAGAGTCTTCTCCCGACACTCACTTCTCTTCCGCAGTGGGCGGTAACGATCCAGCCGATGCTCTCCCAGCCTGCGCTGGATTGATTGATGATGGGTCCAGGTGCCCGTAAGGATTTCCGGGAATAAACGACCCAGTCTCACATCTCTTTCCTGTGAACCGTTTTCCACTTCTGTCCATTTTGGCCACTGCCGTCCTGTTTTCCACAGGCTGCGCTGGACCCCGCATCGCCCAACAGCGCCTGGTCGGCCAGCCGGACATGGTGTTCTCCAGCTCCCAGATCTGGAACTATGACCAACCCCTGGCCCTGCAGACCGAATCTGGACGAGCCTTCGCAGGCGGCGGATCAGCCGCTGGTTGCACCAGTTGCAAATGAAAGCCCGCATTCCACTCTCGCTCGTGGTGGCCGCAGGCCTCGGGGGCAGCTCCAGCGCCGCCACCCCGCCGGGCGTCGAAATCGGCACCGAGGTTCAGTTCTCTCCAGACATCACGCTCACCCAAAGCACCGTGGGATGGTTCGATCGTGCCGGGCCTTGGGAGTGGAATGCAGTCCTCTCCGGAGCGACCTCCCAACTGGAGTATCAGCCCGTCGAGGAAGACCTTTTCGGATACACCACCACGCTCTCCGAGCCCCGGGTCTCCGGTCTGGCGGCGGTCCGGTACACTGCCACTCCGCACCTCACCCTGCTGGCCAGCGCCGCGGCCTACAGCGGCTATGCGGATTACCAGAGCATCTGGATCAACCAGTTTTATCAGCAGTCCTTCGCCGGCTTGCCGGGCCTTGAGGAACCCGACCCAAGTGGTGTCAATGGCAGCGCCGGCTTTCGTTGGGAGTACCGTCCAGGAACAGGATTTCTCGAAAGCTCGTTAATCCGCGCATATGACGTGATCGCACCCGGATACGACGAGGTGATTGATCCCGACCAGGGATTGGTGGCCGTCACGCCACTCCGTTCGGAAATCATCACCCTCGCCTGGAATGTGAAACTCGAGAATGTGCTGACGCGGCGCCTGCGAAGTCAGCTCGAGTTCCGCCTGGCCAGCCAGTCAGAGACCGGACTCCGACTTTCCGGGATCGGCGCCCTCAACTACGCACCTGCCGAAAACTGGGTAGTGCGGACGGAGGCGGGTTATACCACCGAGGCTCCGGACGAAGGCTCCCTGGCACAACAGTTCCGGGGCGGTTGGGCTGGACTGGTCGTGAGTCGCCATCTGGGGGAAAACTGGTGGCTGAGCTTCTCAGGCCGTGGCTACGCCGACAACGGGGAGATTCAGGACAGCATTTCCTTCTCCACGTCCGCACCTCCGCTCACCGCCTGGCAAGTGAGCCTGGGCCTCCGCGGCGTGTGGGGACCCCACTCATTCAAGATATCCGGCGGCCCCTACCTCACGGATTACGGTGCAGTAGACTTCAGCACCCTCTTTTTCGCCAACTTGTACCGCGACCGCACCTACGGCGTGGTACAGGCGGCCTATCGCTACGAATTCTGAGTCAACGCTATCGTCCCCATGAAAATACTCCGTCTCCTACTCCTACTTCCGCTCCTCCAATTGTTCGTCATGCCGCGGATAGCCGTCGCGGCCACCTATCGGGTGGGCGAGATCGTCACCGAGGTTACCAACCTGGTAGATCGTGCCACCGGCCAGCCGGTCCCATTGTCCCAACTGGAGGGTAAAATCCTGTTCATTGATTTCTTTGCCCATTGGTGTCCGGTCTGCAAGGGAGCCGCCCCGCAGATCGAACAGGAAATCGACGACTGGTACGAAACCCGCAAAGGCAATCCGGACGGCATTCCCATGCTCCACATCGGTGCCAATCTTCAGGCCGACAATAATACCGGCAATCAAAATGCCACCACCGCCTTCGTCCAGAGGTACCACATTCCCCTGACCATTCAGGATACCTCCCGTCGCTTGCAGGGACGCTTTGGCCCCACTTCTGGGCAACCCACCTTTGTCATCATTAACGGGTTCACCAACTCTCCGACCCATCGTCCGTGGGAACTGATCTATTCACGCTTCAGCTATCAGGACAGCGCCCAATCTCGTCCGATCGAAGCGTTCCGCGCGGCCATTGATTCCGTGCAGGCACCTCCCCCACAAGTCCACAGTTTCGCCGTATTGCCGGACGGATCCTGGGAATTCTCCGCATCGAACAGCCCGCGCGCCCGGCATTCCGTGGAGTGGAGTCCAGACCTGAGCACCTGGAGCGGGGCCGGAGCGACCGTGCCAGCAGACGTCACGTATCCCTTCCGGATTCCGGCGCCGACCGCAGCGGCGAATGGATTTCTTCGCCTCGTGCGGGCGCCCTGAGGGGAATACCGCCCGGCTTCTTGGACAGCGAGCACTTAGCCCTAGATCCCACAGTTCCCGCCTACCCCCAGCCATGCTCTTGCCCAAAATCCAGTTTCCTGTCAGTCCCCCATCAAATGATGCACCGACTCAGCACCGCACTGCTTCTGGCACTCCTCAGGGCAGTCCCTTTCGTACATGCAGACGACACGCTAGTGATCAAAGAGTTAATCGCGAAGGCCGCGGAGAGCGATGCCCGCGCACAGGTCGAATTGGCCGTGCGCTACCGCGATGGCCGAGGCGTCGATCGAGATTACCAAGAGGCGATGCGGTGGGCTCACCTTGCTGCCGATCGTGGTGATGCCGCGGCGATGGATTTCGTGGGCCACGCGTTTCTGAGCGGCAACGGAATCCGCCGCAGTCCGGAGATTGCCGTCGGATACTTCAAAGCTGCAGCGGGTGAATCCGCCACGGCTGCCTGGAATCTAGGCCAGTGCTACTACGGTGCCCAGGGCGTGGCCCAGGACATTCCCCAAGCGCTGGAGATTTGGAAACAAGCCGCTGCCTTGGGGAATGGCCGCGCCGCCTCGACGGCGGCGATGGTCTATCTCGCCGGCGACGGTGTCGCGCCCGACCAGAAGGAAGCACTCAAGCTCGCGACTCGGGCCGCGGAACTAAACGATCCCTCCGGCCTCGTCGTGCTCGGCGAACTGCACTTCAAGGCTGGTGAGAGCGAACAGGCCCGCGCCAACTGGACCAAGGTGTCGCAACTCAAGCCAGTGGGCCTTACCGGACACCCAGAGCAGTCTTCGGACAACATGGCTGCGCAGCAAGGAGCCGATCTCTTGAAGCTCATCGAATACCGGCAACGGAAATCTGAGCCCGGAAAATTTGTACTGATCGACGTTCCCCACGTCCACCAAGGCTACAACAATTGCGGTGCCACCGCGTCCACCACGCTCGCCCGCTTTCAGGGCTCAAAGGTCGGCGCATGGGATTTCAAACGGCTCTGTCCCTCGCCCATCGGGACCGGCACGGACTGGGACGACTTGCTAAAGGCCGCGGGAAAGATCGGCCTGCACTGGAAGCTGGTCACCTTTACACCCGATGACGACGGATTTGAAAAGGCCACCGCCTTCCTTCGTTCGGAGCTGGATGCCGGGCGACCCGTGGTCATTGATTTCAAATACGTCGGTCCGGATTACCCTGATGGTGAGGCCGGTCATACCCTCGGCATCACCGGATATATCGCATCCGAGAATCTCTATGTTCTGTGCAATCCGGCAATTGCCAGCCCGGGTCTGCAACTGATCACCGCCCAGCACTTGAAGCACTTTTGGCGGTCCGACCATTACAGCGCATTCTCCAACGACGTCCTCTCACGTCCCGCCATCGTGATCGACAAACCGTGCTTCGGTGATCCGGCTGAGGGCACCCCGGTCAACAAGCAGGAACAGGATCCCAAAAATTAAGAATCGCTGTGCTTTTGCACCCACCCTCAGACTTTTCGAGGTGATCCTAGGAACACTTCTGGCCAGATTCAATTCCTCCATGGTCGTCGCTTCACTGTGGGCGGCGCTATGGGTTTCGGGACCTCCCGGAGGTGCGCTGGCGGCAAGGAGTTCCTAGACAACGAACAGTCGCTGGGCCTCCGGACCGCACCGCCATTTACGGAGGCGTTGAACTGTTTCTCATTACCTCGGCTGCTACCCCTGTAGCAGACGACGTGAGGAGAGTCTCCATTCCCTCCCCGGAACGTCCGGCCTTCACCCACGTCGCAAATCCAGTTGGAGCCTCGTTACCTCGGCTGCTACCCGCCGTGGCAGACGACGTTCTCCCAACCGGCGCTGGATTGATTGATAACGCATCCGCTACTTTTCGTCTGCCATCGCGGCCGTTATGCCTCACTCGCTTCCAACTCCTCTCAATCGTCGGCAGATGCTGCGACAGTGTGGCGCGGGCTTCGGCAATTTGGCCCTGCTCGGCCTGCTCTCGTCACTTAACCCCGCCGTGGCCGGATCGGCCCCTAATCCGTTGGCGGCCCGTCCACCCCTATTCCGGCCCCGAGCCCGGCGGGTAATCTTCCTGTTCATGCATGGCGGTCCGTCGCATGTGGATACTTTCGACTACAAGCCGTTGCTGATTCGCGATTCCGGCAAACCCCTGCCCTTCGCCAAACCTCGGATCCAATTCGCCCAGACCTCCAATCTCCGCAAATCACCCTGGGAATTCCGTCCCTATGGCGAGTCGGGCGCCCTGGTCAGTGATCTGTTCCCGGAAGTTGGGTCCTGTGCCGATGACCTGTGCTTCCTGAAGTCGATTCACGGCACCAACGAGGCTCATGGCGGCGCGCTACTGAAGCTGCACACGGGTTCCGATACCTTCGTTCGCCCCAGCATGGGTTCGTGGATCTCCTACGGCCTGGGCACGGAGAATCAGAACCTTCCCAGCTTCCTCACGATTAATCCCACCCTCGGGCATGGGGGCGTGGGCAATTGGGCCAGTGCCTTCCTGCCCGCGGTTCACCAGGGCACCCGGATCGGCGGCGGCGTGCCAGTGGAGAAGGCGACGATCAATTATCTCCACGATCCCAACGAGAACACACCCCGCCAACGCGCCCAACTCGACCTATTGGGCGAAATGAATCGCGAACATTTAGCTCGGGTCGGTGCTGACCCGGCCCTGGAAGCCCGCATCGAATCCTTTGAACTGGCGTTCCGGATGCAAACCGAAGCGCCGGACGTCATGAACCTAGAAGGGGAAACACCGGCCACGCGCCGGCTCTACGGTCTGGATGATCCCAAAACAGCCTCGTTCGCCCGGCAATGTTTACTGGCCCGAAGGTTTAGCGAACGCGGTGTCCGATTTGTCCAGGTCACCCATCCTTATTGGGACCAGCACGAAGATCTCACCAAAGACCACGGCCGGCTGGCGTCGGAGGTGGATCGACCGATTGCCGGACTGCTTCGCGACCTCAAATCACGCGGACTCCTGGAGGACACACTGGTGATTTGGGGCGGCGAATTCGGACGAACTCCAACGCTGCAAGGTAAGGACGGACGCGACCATCATCCCCACGCCTTCACCATGTGGCTGGCCGGTGGCGGAGTGCGGGCCGGGTTTAGCTACGGCGTCACGGACGATTACGGGTTCTACTGCGTGGACCAAAAAGTGCATGTCCACGATCTGCACGCGACGCTGCTGGCCCTGCTGGGTATCGACCATGAAGCCTTGACCTACCGGTACGCCGGACGGGATTTCCGCCTGACGGATGTCCACGGACGGGTGGTTCGCGAAATCATGGCGTAGGACTCCCCGGTTAGTGCCCAGCGGAATCACCGAAAACAGGCCTCCTTCAAGGTCGCAGACCCGCTTCCAAACCCCGGCCAGGCCCCGATCGCACCCTTTCCGGGAGCCGTGGCAACCGGTTCGGTCGTGGGATCGCTGAGCGCCCGGAGGACCGCCTCGGCGCGCTGGGGTTCACCCTCCGCCAAAAGCTGGAGGGCGTCGCGGAATGCCGTCAACCGGAAGTCAGCATCACCGGTCCCGCGGTCCACCCGGTCGAGAAATGCAGCTAGGTCAATCAGCTTGCAGCGGGCATCCATGAAATAGAGGTCGAGCACGTGCTGACGAGTCATGGGAAAGAGAAAAGCCGGAAGCGAGACGGGGGCAAGTGGATCATTAGGGATTTTATACGGAAGTCGGTCTTCGTCGTCCCGCTTGCGGCTCCCGTTACCAAGCCAACGCCCTTCCCTAGACCGGTTCCAGGATTGCCCTATCCGGTCTCGGGACCGACTCTCCAACCATGGCCCAGGCCTCTATCCAATTCCGTTCCCGGTCAACGGCCCAAGCGGCAACCGCCGGAGCGACGACCACGCTCGAGGTGAGCGGCATGGACTGCGCGAGTTGCGCCCAGCAGGTCACCCGAGCCCTAACCCAAGTCCCCGGAGTCACCTCCGCCACGGTCGATCTCGCCGCGGGCCGGGCCACCGTGCGCTGGCAAACCGGGTCAACACCCCAATCCGCCCACCTCACCTCCGCCGTTACTCAGGCCGGTTACGCCGCGCAGGTGATCGTCGCTGATCCGAGCACAACCGGCATCGGCACCGGCACCTTCGAGATACGCGGGATGACCTGCCAAAATTGCGCTCAGCACGTTCAGCGCGCCCTGCTCTCCGTCCCGGGCATCGACTCGGCGAGCGTCGATTTGAGTGCCGCCCGGGCCGTGGTCCGGATGCAAGGAACCGCCATCCTGCCGAAGGAAGCTCTGATCCAGGCGGTTAAGGCGGCCGGATACGAAGCCATTCCGATTGATTCAGCGCCCACCCAGGGTAAGACCGCCGCCAAGTCGCGGGATAGGGCTTGGCTCCTCGCGGTGGGCTTAGGTGCGCCGGTCACTTTGAGTTTGATGATCGCCGAGTGGGTTTTCGGACTGGGCATAAACCGAACCTATCACTGGGTGGCGCTGGCGCTGACCCTCCCGGTCCAAGTTCTGGTGGGCAGCCAGTTCTACCGGGGTGCCTGGCGACAATTGCGAGTGGGCAAGTCCAACATGGATACTCTGGTCTCGCTGGGTTCAACCGCGGCGTTCGGGTTTAGCGTCTGGGCGCTGTTCACCGGCTTTTCGGGTCACCTGTACTTCATGGAGGCGGCCGGCATTCTTACACTGATCAGTGTCGGTCATTGGCTCGAAGCGCGGATGAGTGCCCAAGCCGGAGCCTCGCTCAAAGCCCTATTGAATTTGGCTCCCGAACGGGCGCGGCAATGGCAAGCCGGCGGAGTGGAACGGGAGGTGGCGGTGGCGGAACTCCAGGCCGGGGATCGCATCGTGTTGAAACCGGGGGATCGCGTGCCGGTCGATGCGGAAGTAGTGGAAGGGATCTCCACCGTGGACGAAGCCATGCTGACCGGAGAAGCGTTGCCGGTGGCGAAAGAAGCGGGCGCAAAGCTCTATGCCGGAACGGTGAACCAATCCGGCCGGGTGATTGCCCAAGTCCAAGCCACCGGTGAAGCCACCGCCCTGGCGCACATCATCGCCGCAGTCGAACGCGCCCAGTCGAGTCGCGCCGATGTCCAACGCTTGGCCGATCGCGTCAGCAGTATCTTTGTGCCGATCGTGGTGGCGATCGCCGTTTCGACCGCTCTGTGGTGGGGCCTTGGCTATGAATCAGCCAAGGCGGTCCATACCAGCCTAGGCGGATGGTTGTGGCCTGCTTCGGTACCTGGAACTCCCGTTGCCGCCGCCTTCGTTATGTTGGCAGCTGTCCTGATCGTCGCGTGTCCCTGCGCCATGGGATTGGCTACTCCCACCGCGCTGATGGCCGGCGTCAATGCCGCCGCGCGCCGGGGAATCCTGATTCGCGACGCCCAAGCGCTCGAGAAATCCGGACGCATCACCACCATCATCTTCGACAAGACCGGCACCTTAACCGCGGGCCGGCCCGAAGTGACGGAAGTCTGGGAAGCGCGGAAAGGGGAGACCGGTTTGGCCGCTCGGGTGGCGGGTCTGGCCCGGGGGTCCCAGCATCCGTTGTCCCAGGCGATCTCAACCTGGGCGGGTCCGATCGGCCAATCCGCTCCCATTCCCTCGGGTTGGCGGGAATATCGCGGCAGTGGACTCGAAGCTCGCGGGACCACCGCGGACGGAAGCACGGCGCTGTTTCGACTCGGCTCGGTGTCCTGGATGACCACCAACGAGGTCGACCTGACTCCGGCCACGGAGTTTGTCGAGCGGTGGACGGCCCGGGGCGCTTCGGTGTTGTTTCTCTCGGATGGGCGCCAGTTGCAGGCCGCGTTCGCGCTCCGCGATTCCCTCAAACCGGGAGCGAAGGAAATTGTGGCCCAACTTCGATCCCGCGGATTGCGCGTCGGTTTGTTGACCGGCGATCAAATGGCCTCGGCGCAGGCCATCGGGGCGGAACTCGGCATTGCCTCGGAAGAGATCTCCGCGGGGGTACGTCCGGAACATAAAGCAGAGACCCTTCGAACGATTCAACAGCGCGGCGAACGGGTGGCCTTCGTCGGTGACGGACTCAACGACGGACCGGCACTGGCTCAGGCCGACTTGGGCATCGCGGTGACCCGCGCTACCGACGTCGCGAAGGAGGCAGCCGATATTCTGCTCTTGAAGTCCGATTTGGCCGCCATTCCGGAGGCACTCGAAGTCGCCCAAGCGACCTTGCGCGTGATCCGCCAAAATTTGTTCTGGGCGTTCTTCTACAACGCCGCGTTTGTTCCCTTGGCGGCGCTGGGATTTCTCAGCCCGATGTTGTCCGCAGTCGCCATGGCCGCGAGCGACGTGATCGTCATCGGCAACGCCCTCCGCTTGCGCCGATTCCGACCGTAGGTGACGACATGAGGAGTCTCCACACCGGTTTTCAGGCCGACGCGTGAAGACCCTATTCCGGATGGAACCTCGTTTCCGACGGAAAGTTCCAACCTCGGAAGGCGCCACCGCCCCGCGGCCTTACTTCTTCGGGAACAACTCCAATTCCGCCGAAAAAGCCAACTCCGGATCGCCCCGGCGCTGCAAAGTCGCGCATAAAGTCCGCAGGCTGGGCCGCAGATTAATCGTCGAAGTTGTTCCCTTGAGTTCCACCACCACAGGACGGCTAAAATCAATCAATCGACTGTCCAACAGCACCTGGGCAGCGGTCACACCCGTCGCGGTCACCACCAACCGGTTGTCTGCACAGGCGACGTCGACCCGCTGACCACGGGCAGGAGTGGGCACGCGAATCCAGAAGAAGTCGGTGATCACGGAATCCGTCAGTTCCCAGGAAAGCTCGCGGGGCACCGGATTGCGAACGGCGGCATACATGCTGGCGATCTTGTCGCGATCGGGCAGTCCGCGGTGTCCCATTCCTTTCTGATATTCCAAGACCACCGGATAGAGATCATTTCGCTCTCCTCGCAACACCTGCACCTGATCGTTGAAGCGTCGACAGCGGTCACTGCGGCCGTGGTCCGTGTCGTTCTCGCCAATCATATAAGTGAACACCGTATTCCGCAGGGTCCGGGCGGTGGTGACACCTTCGCTTGGAGCCGCCGCCGAGGCGTGAATGGCAGCGAATCGATCCGGCATCTTAGGTCCAATGGCGAAGGCCCCGTAGCCGCCGTGGGAATACCCGATGAGGAATACCTTGTTCGGATCAACCGCCCCCCAGCGGATGAACTGGGCGACCAGATTCCCGATCAGCGGATAGACATAATCGTCATAGAACCCGTTCCAAGTGTCATTCGGAGCGCGGAGGGCGAGGTACTGGTAGCCGCCCACCTCCGGATGATCTCGATAGTATTTTTGCATCACGGCCCACTGGCGGTCGTTCACCTCCGCGGGCACGCCGCCGCCACCATGCATGGCGATGAAAAGCGCCCACCCATGAGTCGGTTGGACCCCGACGGTCTTCACGGTGTAGGGACTGGTGTGCTCGCCCGAGCGAACCCGATTAGTCGCAAAGTCCGCCTGCTGAGCGCCCCCGGCCGCGGACCGCTGATACGCCTGCCACGTCGCCTTGCGAACCGCCGGCTCATTCTCCAGCAGCGCCTTCTCCAAAGCGGCCGAAAACTTCCACGACGCCTGCTGTTCGGCCGAGGCGGCAAAATAGTCCGCCACCGCCGCCTCCAGACGCGTCTGGAGGCGCGAACCGAGGGCGTGGCGAACTGGGGGTGAATAGTAGCAGGCCTGGGACGCCAGCAGTCGGTCAGGCTGCTCTTCCAAGGCGAGCACGAGCAATTCCTGGGCATTGGTGGTCCCGGCGAACTCGAGCGTGCGTCGTTGTCCGTCGAGTTCCACGGCAACGAAATAGGGCCGGTTTTGTTTCAACTCGAACGGGAGAATATCGTTCAAGTCCACGGACTCGTCTCGACTGGTCGCCGTCAGGAGAAACGACGATTCCGCCGGATCGGTCACTTGCACGGTCGCCGCCACGCGTCGGCCGGCAGGTCGGTCGAGCACTTTCACGAGCAAGCGGAGGGTGCCCGCCGGGGAATCAGCGGCTTTGGGCGTATAGCGGTGGGTCACGTTGACGGCGTTCACCCAGTCGATAGTTCGCGCCCAGACCATGGGAAAGGTCACCCCCGTGGGCTGGAAACTGCTGGCATAAATAGCGTGCCGTCGTTCATCCCGGCGGGCCTGGGAGGCATCATGCGTGAACCAACCGCGGTTGAGACCATTCGGGTCGGGTTCAGCGGCGCCGAGAAAATTCCAGTCACCATCCCACACTTCGACCCAGGTATGATTCCCCCGCAGATTGGCCCACATGGGTGTACCCACAACCCGGGCGGGAATGCCCACGGCGCGGCAGGCATCCACCAACAGGATGGACAAGCCAGTACAGGTGGCCAAACCGCTCTCCATAGATTCCAGCGCGCTTTGGTCGGCTTTCCGGCGCTGGGTTGAGTAGCGAACCTTCACCAGGCCGAAGAGCTTTTCATTAAGCCGTTGGGCCGCTTCACTGGGAGTCTGGCACCCTTCGATCAAGGTCTTGGCCAAGGCCTGCAAACGAGCGCGGGAAGCGTCCCTAGTTTCATTGACACAGGCGTAGGGCAGAATGTCATTCAGGAACACTGCATCCGGGATTTGATCCCGCCAGGGCGCTGCGGCCAGTCCGGCATAGGCCAAGGCCACATTCTCAAGCAGGTAGTCCGCCGTAAGCGTGGCCCGATCCACGGGAGGCATGTGGCGTACCAAGAATTCCATCCCGGCCCGCTGTCCGGCGGGGACTTGATCCAAGGCCCGCTGCAATTGAATCCGGTTCGTTCCCGCCGCTTCGAGGGCGAGGGACAGCATCGAGGATTCAAGAGCCGCCAGTTCCGAAAAAGGAGCGACCCAAAGGGTGACCACGACCCCGAAGAACGCGGTCCACTGTTTCCAAGTTTGCCGGGAAAAACTCTCCTGGGATCCGCGTTGGGTCGCCACAACCATGGCGACATTCTGAAAAGATGCAGCGAGACCGGATAGCGCCAATTTCAGAAATGATGAAGTGCCCCGCCCCGAACACCTCGATCACTTGTCTACCCACTCACCTCGGGCGGAATCAGCAACTCCACGCCGCCCCGACCGACCACCCGGGTCATCCAACGCCATCCGACCTCACCGATGACCACCGACACCAAAGCACAGCCGAGACCCCAGCCGAAACCAACCCAGATCGTCGCCGCCACGGCGCCCGCCGAGGCCCCCAACCAAAAGACCCCGAGGGTCAGCCAGGTCAACCGCCGCCCGAAACGACGACGCCCCACAAAAATCGGCCCACCACGCCCAATCAGGTTGCCGGCCATCCAGAGGGGCTGGAGGCCCACCACGGCCAGGAGGGCGACCGCCCCGCATTCTACGCCGCCCCGCGGAGAAATGAGTTCGGGATGAATGATTCCCAGGACGGCGCCCAGCAACAGCACCAGGGGCGAGCCCACCAGCAGACGGAGCCGAGCCGTCTTAATCGCCCACCGGCAAATCTCCGGGAAACTCAAGGGAAACAACCCAACCGCGGTCACCGTCCCCTGCCCCATCTCCCAGGAATTCTCCAGACGCCCGGCCGTCGGCCCCATCGGCGCCAGGCCGTAAATGAGCGCTCCGATCGCGATCAACCAACCCACCAACAGCCAGCTGATTTTCCCCCAGACGCCCAACCCAGCGGCGCTGACGCCCAGCAGGAGCAGGATTCCGGAAAGTCGAAACATCTTGGACCACTGGGGAAGGGTCTCGTAGGCCAGGGCGGCGAGCTGACGTTCCGCTGGATTCCAGCAACGCCAAACCCAGCGTTCCAGCCAGCCTCCCTTGTCCGGTGCCAGGTCCAATTCGAGGAAACTCCGAGTTAAGACGGTTTCCCGCAACTCGCCCAAACTGCAGGGCGCTGGCAGCGTCAAGGCCTCGTTCACTTTCTTCCGAAATTCATCGGTCGCGTCGTCGGGAATCTGGGAGGCATAGGCCAGTAACGCTTGGTCCCGAAGACGCAATCGGCCCGGCAAACGAGCCAGTGCGGTGGTCAACGAAGCGACCAATACCACTCCAGGCAAGAGGGAGAGCCACTGAATCGCCGCACCGCCTTCCTGCCAGCGGTAGAACGGCCGAATAACCCAACCGGTCGGCAACACCAGGGTCAGCCATTCACCATTCTGATTCAGGACCAAAACCAGCCAACTCTTGAACTCGGGAAAAAGTTTTGAACCTAGCCAAAGGAGGACCACCCCCGTCCACAACCCGCCGGACAGAAGCGGCCCGAACCGGGAACCCGCCAACCAGGTGGCCAAAGTCAGCACCAGCACCGAGAGCGTCAGCGCAAACAGCAACGCCCCTCCCGCCACCACCCAACCCGGATGGGAATCCAAACTCACCGAAACGGCGGCAATGAACGCCGTCAGCAACACAAAAGGAAATCGCGTCAGCCCGCGCCCCCATTGACGACGCACCATCCAGTCATCGTCCGCCGGTAAGCGGAGCAGGGTCGCCAAGTCAGGCCAATGAGTCAGCATCCCCGAAATCTGCCGCTCTAGGACGGACACCAGGAACAAGGACACCAGCGCCAGCGTGGCTTCGAGCGCGCCTCGATTGAGCGCCGCGGGCCCCTCGGGTTGTCGAGCCAAGCCAAAGCCGACCAGAACCAGGAGGGCCAGGCCCGCCAAGCCTTCCAGTTTAGAGTTGCGGAGCCGATTCCAATGGGGACGCCGGAGTCTGAGCTGACGGACCTCCGCCCGATTCCGGACGTCACGGCGCAACCGGGCGAGAAACTCCGGATCGTGGTCGCGAAACCACTTCATGACCGCGACTCGTGAAGTTTACCGAACAGCGTGGCGAGCACCTGACCCTCCGGCGCTCCGGCCGCAACGCGAAGTTCCGACAAGGTGCCGAACGCCCTCACCTGACCGTCCGCAATCACGAGCACTCGGTCCGCAAACCCTTCCACCATTTCCAGGAGTTGAGTCGTATAGATCACGGTTCCGCCGGCAGCCACAGCCGCCCGCACTTCGCGGCGCAAAACGTGCAAGCCCAGCGGATCCATTCCCGAAGCCAGAGGTTCATCGAGCAACCACAGCTCGGACGCTGCGGTCACCAACCCGATCAAGGCTGTCTTGTAGGCCTGTCCGCGGGACAGGGTGCCCGCCGGCATTTCCGCCAACTGGAGCAACTCCAGTTCCTCCAGCAGCGTCAGAATCCGCGTTTCCACTCCCGGGCGATCCGCCGCATAAAGTCGCAGGGCAATCGCGAGGTTCCGGAGCACCGATTGTTCGGCAAACAACGGGGGGAAATCAGGAAGAAAGGCCAACCGGCGACGCATGAAAAGGTCGTTGCGATCAAATTCGCGGCCGTCGAAGCAGACTTCGCCTCGGTCCGGTCCGGAAATGCCGGCGAGCAGACGCAGCAAGGTCGTCTTGCCCGCCCCATTGGGACCGAGCACCGCGATGATTTGTCCGGGCTCGATCGTCAGCGAGACCTGATTCAACGCGATGGTTGAGCCGTACCGTTTGGTCACCTCGCGCAATTCCACCCGCACGGGCGAACCCTGCGACGACGGTTCCGAGGGGTCGAGTTCTCAATTCCGCATTCCACTTGAACTATTCCGGCAGCCAACCTCGTAGCGTGGCGGCATCCAGGGTGTCGGCCTGCTTCAGCGCTGGAATCGCCCCGGCCGCCTGATATCGGGTCCGAACTCCGGCCAACGCGCTACTCGATTCGCCGATGACCAGCGTGGGCGCCGGCGCGGCCAGGGCCAGCAGACCAGGTAAATCTCCATACTTGGCCCCGCCCGGCAGGAAGTTCAGATCCCGGAAATCGAGTAAACTACCGAACCGGAATCCACCCGTTTCAATAATGGCGTGCGAAACTTGCCCGCCACACAACGCCCGGGCCGCCGCGACCAACGGACCCGCCCCGGCGCGTCCGACCAACACCAGGCGCTTGGACTTGCGCTCATTCTCCCCGACGAACTTCACCACCGATAAAATGTCCTGCACCCGCTGCGCGAAGACCGCCGGATTGTAGCCCAGGGTATAGGCGGCGGATTCCCGGGTTTCCTTAACCTTAGGTGTCTGGGTCAGCGGTTTCCCGTCGGCGAGGAATTCGCCCTGATATAACAGATCGACTCCGATTACGGTGGCTCCACCGTCGACCAACGCTTGAGCCGCGGGCTGGAGTTGCCCCTCAGACGTAAAGAGACCGCCTTTTCCTTCACCGGTGAACCAGGCCACCGTTGTACCATTCCATTGCTTCGGATAGCAAAACACCGCCGGCAATTCTTCCTGGTGCGTGGAATTGACGAGCGTTCCCGTGATCTCCAACCAGCCACCTCGGTCCGACTTGTCCCGTGGTTTCCAAGTGACCACGCCGGTCTCAGCCAGCGTCCGACCTATCATGACTTCCAGCGCGCCCAGATGCAGGGCTTGAAACTCCCGCGGGGAAGTGGCCGCCGCCCGTCGAGCTTCCGAATCGTCATGCCACCAGCGCAGTAATCGGCGTTCAAACTCGGCGTCGTTGGCCTTCGGAGCGGGATGCTGGGCATCCCAGACCGACAGGTCAGCCGGCTTGATGAAGGCGTAATCCCGTTCAATGACGGGCTCGGTCTGCCCCAGTTTAAAATACCGATTGAGCCAGGTGTAGAACGCCGAGCGGGAGACCGCATTGTAGTTGTGCGGAAAATGTTCTCCGCGCTGCAACATCACCGCGCCAGGAGCCCCGACCAATCCATACAGCTTTTTCAGATCCGGAAATCCCTTCGTCGCCAATTCCTTGGTCCAGTCATTGGCGGTGGTCATTCCTTGGGGCTTGGGGGCAAAGAGGGCCGCAAACTCCACGTTTCCGGTGCCCACCCGGAGCAGGCTTGCATTTTCACAGGTACACCCGCCCTGCATCGAGGTGCTCACCATTACCGCCGGGAAGGCAAGCGTGACCCGCGGATCAATCGCCGCGAGCAACATCGTTTGCGTGCCCCCTCCGCTGGCGCCGGTGATCGCGATTCGTTGCGGATCCACCTCGGGAAGTTCGAGCAAAAAGTCCAGCGAACGAACGGCATTCCAAGTCTGCAACCCCATCACACTCTGCAAATGCGCCTCGGCCTGCGGACTAAACAAACCCCAATTCTCCGTGACGTTCATTTCCGGCCGCTGCTGAGCAAATCCATGCGCCAGCCCCATCGAGATCTGCTGCGCATCGGAGTTTCCCAGCATGTCCCATTGCCAGACCACACACCCCATGCGCGCCAACTGCACACACAGCGATTGGAATCGACTGCGTCCCCCGTCTTCAAAGCGCTCCGCCCCGGTAGCAATCTCCTGACGCAATTCCACCGCCGGCGTCTCGGACAACCGAGCATCGGTCCAATGCCCATGCGCGAAGAGCACGCCCGGCGCCTTCCCGGTGACGTTTTTCGGACGATACAGGTTGCCGGTCACGAACAAGCCCGGCGCACTTTCGAAGTATACCTTCTCCACCGTGTAATCGCCTCGGTCAACTTGACCATGCCGGACGGCCTTGAGCGGCGTCTTGGTCGGTTCGGGCCAAAGTCCCTGCGACACGAGAATTTGCCGGCGCACCTGTTCGGCTCGCCGCGCCCACGCCTCCCGGGAAACCGGCGGATTGAAGGGAAAATAACCATTCAAGTCCTTGACCGGACCCAAGCGCGCATCGGCCGGTTGCTGACCCGGCGAGAATACCTTGGGTCCGGCGGCAAACGTGGTCAGGCACCCCACCAACCCCAATAGGGCGGCGAGCTGATGGAAGATTCCTCGAGCATTCATAATGGGCGAATTCGACCGATCGTAGGGAGAACGCTGCCTACCAAAGCGCATCGCCCGCGAGACGTCGATGGCGGATGTCACCCGTACCGCAGACATTCCTGTCTGCCGTACCGCAGGTTTTCCAACCTGCCTCTTCCAAACCTCCCGAAGCAGGCACGAATGCCAGCGGTACGGCAGATAGGAATGTCTGCGGTACAGGTGCAGGTACAGGTACAGGTACACCGCAATGCCGGCGCATCCTGAATCGCCAGCGCGGCAATTTTTGTCACCGGCTTGTAACCAGCCTGTCATCCGATAGCCTCGGCACATGCCTAACAAGTCACGAGTTATGGCGAAAATCCTCGTTGTCGACGACGAACCCGATGCTCTTGAGCTGGTCAGCTTCAACCTCAAGGCGGCCGGCTACGAGGTCGTAACCGCCGATGACGGCCAGGAGGCCATCAAGAAGGCCCGCCAACACGCGCCTGACCTGATCTTGCTGGACGTCATGCTTCCGGAGGTGGACGGATTGGAGGTCTGCAAGCTGTTGCGTCGTGATCCGGCGACCGCCGCCGTGCCGATCATCATGCTGACCGCCAAGGCAGCCGAGATCGACCGCGTCCTGGGACTAGAACTGGGGGCCGATGACTACATCACCAAGCCCTTTAGCCCGCGCGAACTGATGTTGCGGGTTAAGAATCTCCTGCGTCGCCGGCTGGCCAGCGACGAGAAGCCGGAGCAGCTCAACGTGGGCGACCTGTTCATTGATGTGCCGCGTCATCTGGTGACGGTGGCCCGCAAGCGAGTCGACCTGACGGCCACGGAATTCAAGCTGTTGACGACTCTGGCGTCGCGCCGCGGCCGGGTGCAGTCGCGGGAGCAACTCCTGCGCGACGTCTGGGAATACGACAACATCATCGATACCCGCACCGTGGACACGCACATGCGCCGACTCCGCGAAAAATTGGGCACTGCCTGCCGCTATCTCGACACGGTCCGCGGCGTCGGCTACCGCTTCGTGGAGAACTGAGCGGTCCATTCCGTGCCGGGGTTCGCTTCGCATGTGGCCTTTTTTAACCTTCCTCGCCGTGCTGGTTGGCCTCGGAGCCAGCGGATGGGCCTGGCGGGCCACCCGTAAAGCCCAGGCAACCGAGGCGAGATTACGGCACCAACTCGAAGAACTTCGCCATTCCCGACACCTGCGTCTGGCCGAGGAGGAGACCAAACAACAGGCGGTGTTCAACAGCATGGTCGAGGGGCTCTTGATTCTCGACGAGCATGGGCGCGTCCAGTTTGCCAACCCCGCCCTGGGTCAACTCTTCGACCTGCCCCGGGAAATCCGAGGACGCAGCCTTCTGGAAGCCCTCCGCCTGCACGAACTCCAGACCCTAGCCCAGCGAGCCCTGGTGGAAGGACGCGTGACCGGATTCGAGATTCAACTTCCGGGCGAATCCAACCGGGTCATCCAAGTCAATGCCGCCACCGTCCGAGACCCAGATCGCGCCCTCGCCGGAACCATTCTGGTGTTCCACGACCTCAGCCGAATCAAGCAACTCGAGAATGTCCGGAAAGAATTCGTCGCCAACGTCAGCCACGAACTCCGCACACCACTCTCGCTCATCAAGGGCTATGTCGAAACCTTGCTCGACGGGGCAAAGGACGATCCAGCAGTCGCCACGCGTTTCCTCCAGACCATTGAGAAACATGCCGACCGCCTGACCTTTCTGATCGATGATCTCCTGACGATCTCCCAGCTCGAATCAGGGCAGGTCGCTTTCAATCTCCAACCCCTCGACCTACGCGATCAAGCCGAACAAGTGCTGAGCGAACTCAGCGGTCGAGGGGCGGACAAAAAGGTCACCCTCCTAAACGAAGTGCCGGCCGGATTGACGGTACGGGTCGACGGTGACCGACTGCAGCAGGTGCTCTTCAACCTCGTCGACAATGCGATCAAATACGGCCACACGGGTGGCTCGGTGCACCTAGGAGCCCGGAAACGATCTGACGGACGAATTGAGGGTTGGGTCGCCGACGACGGGCCGGGCATTCCCGAGGGTGCCCAGGGGCGGGTCTTCGAACGCTTTTACCGGGTGGACCGGGCCCGTTCCCGCGAACAGGGCGGCACCGGCCTCGGACTCAGCATCGTGAAACACATCATTCAGAGCCACGGCGGCGAAGTCGGCGTCGAAAGTCAGCCCGGCAAAGGAACGGTCTTTACGTATTCCCTACCCGCGCCCCCCCCGGAAACAGACCCTTCCGACCGACCGTTAGCGTCCGAATAGTTTGCCGAAGAAATCGGGATTGTTCGACGCGAGGGTGAAGAGGAGCAGGGCACACCCTCCCAACACGGCGAGCGCGAGCAGATAGGCAAACAGCCGGAACAATTTCACCCGCCGCTGAAAGTCCTCCGCACCTTGCAAGCGCGTCGCCTCCAGGATCGCGAATTGTTCCTGCAGGGCATCCTGCATCCGGGCGGGATCCACCAGCAGAAACATCCGCCACTCGGCCGTACGATCCATGAAGGTCGCCTTACACGCTTCCATTCGTTCGGCCGGCGCCGGCCCAAACCCACTGGCCTGCCAATAAGGAGCATCCTCCTGCGTCCACAAAAACTTCGCACCCTGGTTGCGCGCGACGATCTGCATCCGTCGCCACAGGGAGACCCGAACCGCGTCCGCCTCCACCTCGGGCACAATGGCCTCGCTGTGCAGCAAGGCATCATCGCCCTCGATCAACAGACCCACCGCGCCGACCAGCGTGTTGTCGTCGTCCGTGACGACCTGAAACTCATTAATAAATTGGCCCAACTCCTCCCAAGGCATACCGACCTGCTGCCACAACGACTGCAGCGCCGGCAAGTCCTCCGGCGAAGCGCGGCGCGCACTGAACGAACTGGGTTCCACAGACGCAACCTAGGAGGCGAAACGACCTCCTGACAAGCGGGCAACTGGCTCATCGAACCAAAGTCGAAGGTCGAAGCCGTCTAAAACCCGCCGTAGCAGCCGAGGTGACGAGGTGACGAGGCTCCATCTCGATCCCTACCGTCACCCCCCGCCTAGAAACTAAGGTGGAATCTCTTCACGTCGACTGCTACCCGGTTACGAATTCATGGGCCGACGGGAGCGGCGCTCGCACTTCCACCCCGGAACGTATCAAATTGAGGACCAAACTGGGCGAGGAAATACGCCGAGTAAGCTCGGAAGAAGACCAGCACGGGAAGGAGGAAAACCGTGCCCAGATACGGAATCGCCAAAAGGCACCCAGCCATACAGCAAGTCAGGAGCACCACAACGATAACCAGGATGCCGACCGCCAAGGCCAGGAGCAGCTGAAACACTAGGTACAGAAAAAACACACCCGGATACGACCGGAGCAAGCCCCCGATTTGGCTCCAACCCGTCCGCCAATCGCACCGTCGAAGCCACATGACCGGCACCACCAAATCCTGGGTCAATTTAGCCACGACCACCAAGAACAGCCCGAGCACTAGCATGAACCCCACCGCCGAACCGACGACACCCAGTCCGATCGCATTAATCTCACTTTGGCGTAACATGGGAAAGGCACCCGCAAAGCCAACTCCCAGTCCTAACACCATTAAGAATCCACCGAGCACCATCAGCATGAGTCGAAACCGGAACAGACTGTTGGCCGGACCCGCAAACTCCTGCCAGGGCCGGATCACTTCCGCCCGGTTGGTGGCAACATTGTCGAGAAACATGAAACGCCCCCGACTGCTGAGCCACAAAACCAAAACCAGGAGGGTCACCACGAGCAAGACAACCCCAACGACCGAGGGAATAATCCAAATCAGGTTGTCGTTCAGGAAACGAACGCCTTCCGACCAGGTTTCGTTGAAATTAGCCCACTCCGGTTTCTTCGAATCCCCAAAGTTCGCTCCTCCTCCACCTCCGCCGCCAGCCTCTCCCAGTTTCGCGAGAAAGGCGCAGAAGCCAATGGCCAGCCAACGGCCGAGGTCAAACGGCCGAAAGAGGACCTCCTTCATCCGATCGAACGCCGGCGTCACCGGTGCCACCACACTGATCCCAGTCGTCGGCGAAGATGTGTCCATGTTGAGTGAGTGGAGCTGACCGACACCCTCTGGGGTTACCTGCCCAATGAAAAGTGCGAACTCAGTTGCTTTCAAAAGGCACCACTCACCACGGGCCCCCAGAGTTTCAATTTTCTTGCCTCAGGGCCAAATCACCACGTCTACGACCGGCACCTCCGACATCCACCTAGGACTCCCGCATTCCAGAATTGAATCGGGCGTTTTGCGGCGGTCTCCTTCCGGCGCATGTTGCCATTAATGCCCGCCCGTTGGGATCGGTTTTCCTCACCGATCCTTCTGGCGATCATCTACCTCGCCTTCATCAGTCTCGGACTTCCCGACAGTGTCCTCGGCGTGGCCTGGCCGGCCCTGAGGGAAACGCTCAAGCTTCCCCTGGAAGCAGTCGGAGCCCTCACCGTGTTGGTCACTCTCGCCTCCGCGGTCTCCAGTTTTCTGAGCGGCTCCTTAATCTCCCGTTTCTCCACCGGCCCAATCGTCTTGATCAGCTGTCTGCTCACCGGCAGCGCCTTGCTGACCTGGGCGTCCGTTCCCGTATTCGCTATCCTGCTGTTGGCCGCGCTACCGTTGGGGCTCGGGGCCGGCTGTGTGGATTCCAGTCTCAACGCCTTTGTGGCCCGTCATTACAGCGCCCGCCATATGAACTGGCTCCATGCGTTCTGGGGCGTCGGCGCCACGCTGGGCCCGGTCCTCATGACGAGCGCCCTCACGTCGGCCGGCGGCTGGCAGTCGGGCTATCGCAAGATCGCCGGAATCCAACTGGGCTTGGCCGTCGCGTTCGCCGCCACCCTGCCGCTCTGGAAACGCCACGAAGCGTCCGTCCATACCCACGGCGAAGGTGTCGAAAAACCCTACGGGAAAGCGACCGCTCACTCGCCGGCGGCCTGGATCTCCGTGGCGATTTATACCCTCTACACAGGCGCCGAGGGGGCTACCGGTTTGTGGGCCAATTCGGTGTTGGTGGACGCCCGGGGCCTTCGCCCGGAAACCGCCGGACTCTGGGTGGCCGCCTATTTCGGTTCGATCATGAGCGGCCGCATCCTCGTCGGGTTGGTCTCCGAACGATGGAGCAATCGCCAGTTGGCTACCGGCGGCTTAATCATCTGCCTCCTGGGCGCGTTCCTCTTCTGGGTTCCCGGGGTTTCCTGGCTCCCGCTCGCCGGACTCATCCTGCTCGGCCTCGGTTGCGCCCCGGTTTATCCGTGTCTCATGCACGAGACCCCGCGACGCTTTTCGAAAGAGGCGACTCCAGTGGTCATCGGACGCCAAGTCGGCGCGGCCTATGTTGGAGCCGCCCTTATTCCCGCAATGATCGGCTGGCTGGCCGCCCATTCTTCCCTGCAAATCCTTGGCCCAGTCATCGGCGCGTTCGCAGGAATTCTCCTGATCCTCCTGCATCGTTTGAACCGACTGACCTAAAGGAGGAATCAGGTGCCAAAGGAGGAATCAGGTGCCAGGCCCTCTAGTACCAGAGGAATCAGGTGCTAGGCCCTCTAGCCCCGCTACTCCGACCGGTTGACAGAAACCGGCAATACAGCTATCTGTAAAGCATGAAAGCCACCATAGATATTCCAGACGAACTCTATCGCAGCGTAAAGGCTCGCAGTGCTCTCGAAGGCAGACCTTTACGTTCGGTTGCAGTGGAACTTTTTCAGCGATGGCTGGAAGATCAGCCAACCAAGCTGGAACCTATGAAAAACGAACTCACCCCGGAGGAACTCGCCAAGTACCCTTGGTTGGCCATCAGCAGGAAGTATGTGAAGTCAGGCGTCAGCCATGACATGGACGACATCCGGGAATCCATCGCCCGGGGGTGGGCTGGCGAGGCGGCGGGTAAACTCGCCCCCAGGCAAAACCGTCCATGAACACGCATTCCTGCTTGCTGGACACCTCCTATCTCGTCCGCCTGCTCACGCGCGATCCGCTCCCACTTTTTGAGGCCGCTGCTGCATTCCTTGAAAAATGGGCAGCCCCGATGCCGACTTTCATTGTGACCGACCTTGTCCTCTCGGAAGCCTACTACGCCTTGCAGTATCACTACAGTTTTCCGAAGGCGGAAGCACTTGCGGCGCTCCGTGGTTTGGCCAGCCATCCCGCCGTAGCCTTCACTCCCCACGCCCGCGAAATCCTCGCTCTCCCCAACCTCGCCTCCGCCAAGCCTGGCTTCGTGGACCGCCTCATCCACGGCGCCGCCCGAGCGACCGGGGCCACCCTCATCACTTTTGAAAAATCGGCCCGCAAGCTCCCGGACACGGAAGTTCTGGAATGATGAATGATGCAACGAACCCGGCGACGCAACCGACGGCGACAACCGCTTCCCTCAGGTGCTGAAAGGATCCCCTCCCCCGCCTGGATCACCCACCCCCTGGACGAGTTACCCGAGTTCCCAATCACTCCCCTGACTGCCTCGGTGAATCATGCAGAAACCCCATTGTCGAATGCCCCCATCCGTCTTGCCTCCGACCGGCCAGTGAATCGGGCACTCCGACATCTGAACGGGTTCGGTGCAGGCTGATCGGTCTTCCTGCTCTCCCAAGCGATGGGCGGCGGTATTTCGCCAAGCGGCGGGCCGCTACGTTCGAACGGGAAACCGCTCATCAGGCGCCATCCGCAGGGAAATATTGTTTGGGCGGCTTTGCGGCCGCGCAACCGGTCAGTAGAGATACGCCGTGTCGTGTTGTATCAGGTGCCATTTCAGTGCCGCCCGCGGCAGGGTCTCCACATGGCCATCCGCGAACAGAGCGTTGTTGTTCCGAACCTTCCCACCAAAACTATGCCCTCTGAAGGAGCCGCCGCCGGCGCTTCAGGTGAACGCCTTTTGATCCCTATCCCAACCAGCCGCCAGCGCATCCGAGGCAATCGGCTGGAGGCTGGCGGAAGTGTCGTCCATCTTGGTCGGCCATGGATCGGGAATCCGGGTTTCCAGCAGCTTGGGGTCGGGATAAGTCATCTTCGTGGAACCTTCCAAGGCGCGAGGTACCCACCAGAACATGTTGCCAAAAGCGATCGACGAATCTGCGAAGTGAAAGTACGCGTCAAAATCGGCCGATGTGACGATTCCTCGGCCGTCCGTTTTCCATCGAAAGAAATCATCCGTGAGCTTCCAACTCTCCTCACGGGTCGGGCAGAACCACATCCGGGGAGTCACGCCATACGCGCCCATGTTGGTGATCATCGGAATCGCCACGAACCAAGGTTCCAGCGAGTTATACTTGGCCAGTTGGGATGTGGCGGTGGGCAGTTCGAACGAGGGCAGGCGGCCCTGTTTATCAGTGTCCCTTCGGCAAGCATGCGAAGGGGCTGAAATCTGGTTGAAACGGGCACCGGCACGGATTTCAGCGGATTGGTTTAGGTGGATACGCGTGGTCCGCGACCTGAAACCGGGCATGAGGGC